>Ga0228711_1008528_pt1 | contig 14319 bp, 9 predicted proteins | sample MedpolnodulmetaG_2_FD_177996 | JGI IMG/M metagenome (GOLD analysis project Ga0228711, IMG submission 177996) | Root nodule microbial communities from Medicago polymorpha collected in Santa Monica, California, United States - brown nodules | ecosystem: Host-associated > Plants > Roots > Nodule...
ATATATTTAACATTTGATGTTGTTTGAATACTACTACCAATTCCTTATGATAATTCATTCCCTAAACTTCATATAGGTGCGTTTGTTTCAGCTTTAAAAAAAATAGATTTTGAATTTAAAATATCTAGAGATTTTTTTTAGAGATTTTTACAAAAATCTAAAGCTATTTATGTTTGTTTACCATCATAAAAATCGTTTTTTTTAGATTTGAAGCTCTTACACTTGAGTTGCTTATGTTTAGAAAAAAATAGATTTTGATTTAAGGCTAAAAATGATTTTTTTAACAAAATGGATTTTTTTTAAAATCTAAAACAAACACTACAAAATAAAAAACTGATTCTTTTAGATCAAAAAAATCCAAAAACTGATTCTTTTAGATCAAAAAAATCCAAAACAAATGGGCTCATAGTTAAACTTAAACCAATGATCTACTATTAAAAGAAAGAGTTATGATACACAAACATTCTTAGGTGGCAATACACTAATTGACACCCACACAAAAATCTGACACGTGGTCACGTGGATCCCGCACAAGCACACTTTCTCTTTCCTCTTCTCTTCTCTCTTCCTAGTGCATGGAGTGTACAAGGGTTATGAGAATAAAGGTTGTATGTGTAACATTTTCCTAAAAGAAATCATAACTTCGTAAGAAGAGTTATTGCAATAGATTTAAGGAAAATGTTAACTTGTGCCCTTAGGGCATATGTTAAGAATTCCACTAATAGAAATTATGTATTGGAAATTGTGTTAATTTATTGCTCAAAATGTTAAATATTAAACTTTTTCATTAAATTCTTACCATTAATGGAATAAAATTAATATTTAACATGTGCCTTAAGAGCACAATTTAACATGACACTGGAGTTAATCAGCTTAATTTAGTTCTCCATTAGCTAAATTATCATTGGTTCCATATTTCACCATAAAGAATATACATAGATTATGAATAAAAGGGGGTCTTAAGAGTTACTTCCTAAAAAAAAGATTGGCTTAAAACCTCTGGTACATCGATGTCACCTCTTCGAGTAGCTGTATCCATTCTACAAGAGGTGGATTGTCTTTTATTGTATTTTGTCAATCCAACACGTCTCTTGCTAAAATCTCTATATATTAGTGATACTGATTTGTGTATTCATGTAAATTAAAAGAGTACACTATTTATTCCAATGTTGAAGTGTGTCATGTGTATTAAAAAATGGTTACAAATTTCAGAGGTGGCCAAGTAGACCACAGGAAAGCATTCTCTCTATTTATTTTTAGAAATAAAATGGGGATGTCAGTTACTATAATTTTTAGAATGTATAAATAATAGAAGTAAAAATTGCATTAGTCTCTTCTTAGCTTTTTTAAATGACACCCATGTCACTTCTAGCTTCCAAAACACACTTATATATAAAAAAAAACACATATATATATATATATATATATATATATATATATATATATATATATATATATATATATATATACACACACACACACTTAATTATACTCAGTAAAAAATTGTGATTGAAAAATATACACTTCTGAAAGTAAAGAAATTAATTTGACATTTCTTTTAAGAAATAAAGAGGGTTTTTATTCTCCAAAAAAACTAATCCTCTCACACTCACACTATTTGAACATTTAGCAGTGCAGTACTAGTGCTTAGTCTTAAACCCTTTTGGAAAAATTGCCTGCAAAGAGGGGCCTGGCAACATGGATATTTTACGTAAGAAAATTTGAACCTATTGCAATTTTGGTGACGTTATCATATTCATGTGTTATAGCCAAACTCTGACACCATGCGTTAGTTGAGTCGTTGACCATAATACTATAATAGTTCTTTTTGGCTTTATTATCTTTACTTAGGGGCCACCACATTTCATTTCGCTGCTCACATATTCTTTACTTAAGATTATTATTTCCAAACTGTTTTTAGTTTAAAAAATTATTAGAATTGTTTGATTATGATATTATTTTGAATAATGATTGCGACATTTTTAAATAAAGAATTGAAATTGTTTTTTGAGAGGAAAGAATTGGAATTGTTGACTCTGAAAACAATTAAACGAAAATCCTTAAATTATTGAACTATTACACCACAGTTTCAATTTTATGTTTTTTGACAAAATTATTTCGTTCCTGTAAACAAATTAATCTCTTTTTTTATAGTTACACAATCAGTTTTTTTCATTTTCTTAAATATTTATTAAAAAGAGGGAATATTTGTTTATAAGAAATTCATAAAACTGAAATATTAGTGGTTAATGAATGGAGATTTGATGAAAGGGTGTTAACAAACGTCTTTATAACACTTGTTAAAGATTAAAAAAAGTAGATAATTGACAAATTTTATGTAAAAATAGTTGATTTTTAAAGTTAATGGTGTTGAATGCACAATTCTCTTCATAAATTTTACTATTTACACTTCTTAACAAATGTCCTAATAAGACATGGTTTTAGATGAAAAAGTCTTGCACTACTACAGAAATTGACTTCTCTTATTGAATGATATGTTCGTAGATTTTTCTTTGATTGATTTTTGAACTTTTCATCATGTGAATCTGTCTCTTTCTTAGCAACCAGCAAAAAAATTCAGAACCACTCAACCCCCTATCAAATTGCTTTTTTTAATAAGTTTTTTATGATGTTTGATAATGACTGACGTTGCGGTTTGCGTCGTGTTTGTTTTTTCCTTTTTTGAAACCTATGCAATAATATTCGTCTTTGTTTACTCGGTCGTAAGGTGATTTTTTTTCTTTTAATATTAATACATCTAAACCTTTTCCATTTGTCTTTTAATGTTTTAATTACAAAAAGTTGACTAACAGTTCAACCCATCGTATATTTTAGGTATAGGGTATAATTCATATTTGTTGAATACGTCGGCAATTTTGTCGGAATGGTTGATTTCAACGTTTTTAAGTGTGTGTAACAAAGAAAAATCATCTTTGTTGTATGAACAGGTTGACAAAGAACGATTATTGGGGCGCCTGACTATTAGTCTATTACTATTAGAGGAATGAATCTCAAAATATTGAATTTTCATTACGTGTATGCATAAAGTTCGTTTACATCAACAATCCATTTTTTTTTAAACTCGTGTATAGTTTACATATAAATAAATTTGTAAAAAATATTATAATATTATAAGTACAATACCAACACTTATCTACATTTATTTCCAGAAAAAATCTAGCGGGAGAAGTTATTATTTGTTTGTGTGGTACAATATGACTGATCAATGGAGGAATCTTAGACTTTTAGGGAAATAAAGTCAAAACCAATGTAATGATACTCTTAAAGATACTTTAAGATTCTTGACTAAAGCATTTCCTCTTTTTGCCAATTTTTCTTGGCACTGAATCTAGCTTGTAAAACATGACAACCTGATCTTTAATTTTACAAGTCGGAGAAAGAAATTAACAGGATATTATACCACAAAAATAAATGAAAGATTAAAAACGCAAGTACCAGAATCCAGAGTTATTAAGAATTCTATGGAAATTTGTCAAAAACAAATAATGAAATTGGAAAAAGTAAATGTTGAGTATTATGAAATTAATGAATAAAGATACATTTTAGTCATGAGAAAATATTCTTAATTACACATTTAGATTTTTTTGGAAAGGAGTTTCACATGTAGAATTATCAACTCATGTTTGCCAAACAAAGAATTTATCAACTTATAAGAATTATCAACGCATGGGAAAGAGACAAATATGTCTTAATTTTGTAATACTATGTGATGGATTTTTTAAGAGAGTATAATTGAGTGCCACAATTTTCTAATAGACTTAATTAAATCTGTCCTCTAGATTAATTAAGGGTGGTGTTAACTTGTGCCCTTAGGGCATATGTTAAGAAATTCAAAAGAAGAAATATTCTCTAAAATTTTATGCATTTAATTGATTAAAAAGTTAAAGATTAATTGCAATGCACACATTTGAATAAATTATTTCTATATTTGAATCATTAACTTGTGCATTCAGGGCACAAGTTAACATTACTCATTAATTAATATATATGTATAAAGGTTATAAAACTCTTAGAAAAGTCAAAAGGTTAGTACATTTAACATCAAGTTTTTTTTTCTCTTGCGGTAACCTAGTGGCTAGAATTCACCTTATAAGATGAATAAGTGGGGTGTCTGGGGTTCGAACCCCAACCCCTGCATATAATAATGTATTATCCTACCAACTGAATTATGTTCATGGGACACATTTAACATCAAGTTAAATAGCCACATACAGTGTTGTAAAATTATAAATTTCGTGCTTTATTGGGGAACCTATTTATTAGTTTTTTTAACAAGTGTTGAGTTGATGAAATTTAGTATTCTTTCCGTCTCTAAATAATAGTCGTTTAAACTCTGTGCACGATGATTAAGGAAATGATTAATTGTGTTGATTTCAATGGTAAAATTAGTATCATTTACTAGAATACCCTTATTAATTATAGTTAGTGGAGGAGTTAAGTTGAATGAAATTCAATAAATAAGGAGATAGTAATGGAAAAATAATAATAAATGCTGCATTGGTATTCTAAAGTGACAATTATTTTGAGAAAAATAAAAAATGCCAAAAAGACAATTATTGTGAGACGGAGGGAGTATTTATCTAAACATTAATATTAAATAATTATAACAAAAAAGAATTTTATATTCAATTTTCCTTAATAAAAATAAAGAATTTTATTCAATTTATTAGTTCTGTGAGAGATGAGGCTGAAATTTTCTTTTCTAAAGAGTTTTTTTTATGTTGTTCTATTTAGCCGTGTAATAAGACAAATAACAATGACAATTCTTTGCTAAGCAAAAAAAAAAAACAAATTACACTGTTTTAGTAGAGGTCGAGAGTTCAAATTCCGAATCTTACATAAAGGATTGTCAATACCAACTTCTAAAATCCGGTCATGATTGTTTCAACTTTCAACCAAAAATTAAAACTGGACTCTCTCAAACAATTATGTGAGATCATTAACAAATAACCACTCGACTTCAATCTTATTTGTAACACTGAAAAGTTTAGTTGTTTTGATACTCTTGTAACTTTTTGTTGTATTTCTAGGATGCTTTATAGTATTCTGTTAAAAAAGAAAGGATGCTCTCATATCAACTTCGATTAATCGGTAAAAGTTTCTTTTTGTCAATAATATTATAACGCATAAGAGTAACGAGAATGAGAGTAAGAAAATACCTGCAACCGGAATTTCTACAGCAAATTCTGTATAACAAAACACCGATAACAAAGCGGAGATACCAGAGATGACAAACGACAACACAACTGCCGGACCTGCATGCTCCCTAGCCTCAAGTCCGGTAAGTACAAATATTCCAGAACCGACGACAGCGCCGATACCAAACCACATCAAGTCCCACCAATTCAGTGTCTTCTTCATCTCATTCCCACTCCTAGCCTTAATCTCCACCAGCTCTGCATGATCACTGGATCGTTTCAACAAACGATCCTTTAACCGGTAAGGTGTTTCCATCACAGATTTTCCGTAGTTTTCCCAACTCTTAAACGACTCCTCCGGGAAGAAGTCATTTTTTTGAAACGTACATCCTCTTCTACGTACTCCTCCGCCACCGTCAACCACCTCTCCAACCGCCATGTTCCTGTTTTCACTAAAGAAACTTATATTAGATGAGTGAGTTAATTAATAGTTTGGTAGTATATATAATATATGTTGCATTTTTTTTGCGATAAATGACAAAGAAAACAAGATAGGATAAGCACCAAGAAATTTGCACTTGTTGCGTAAGGTTGTGGAGAATTTGTGAAGGAATTAGCCGGAGGAGAAGGAGATATTTATGTGAAGAGTGAAGGACTTCTAATGCCACGGAAACGGTCCATTAAAATGATTAAATTAAAAAAATTCTTAATTATGGCAATTATTAAAATATCATCAATTGAGATGGCAAAAAAAGGACAAGAGAATAATCCAACTAAGGGAGACTTTTTTATACAAATTAATGACAATTAAATTTTATATTGATGTAAAGGACTTCATTTTTTTTTTTGTTACAAAGGACTTCATATAATGGCATTATTGGTATTTTTCTTTTATTGTATCAGGTTTGGATTCTCTCCCAAAATGGAAATTATTCCACTTGAGAAAATCAATTCCCTATGGTATGTAAAAATGGTATGATAAAGAGAAAAATAAAATAAAATCATATGAAGAGGGGTTACTATTGGCATGAAAGGCTTTTACAGTCTCTCCATCTCTCTCATGAATTAATGTGGGTTTTGTTGCATACTTTAATGAACTTCTTTCTTTAGATGTAAAAATATATATATCTTTGTTGAAATGTAATAATGTAAACGTTATTGGTGTGATTCATTTAGTAATTTTTTAAGAGTTGTTGAGTTAGAGTGAGTGAGTAGTTATTTACATTGAAGTGAATTATATGTATACTTGTGGGACACCCGGTGGCGGAGACACCACCCGGCGACTCTAGGCACTCACCCGGGATCAATCGATATTTTCTTTATACTAGGTCCAACCCAATAGTTCATTAACCCACTTAAAAAAATTTGGACAAACTTAAATATTTTTCACACGCGCACAACAAAAGTCACTTGATGATGTTAATATTATTCGAACTTTCACCACAAAGAGGTTTCGGAAATACCATTTACCTCCTAATTTTATTTAGCACACTAATAGGTTTTTTTTTTTAGGGAACTATTGATAGGTTATATTTCATCTCTTATTTCAAATTGTACTCTTGTTGATAAAATGGCGAACCTCTTTTATTTCGATTTATGACTATTTATATATATTATGTCATATGTGAATTTGCAATAAAATTTTGTCCAACTTTCTAAAATTCCTGGCTCCGCCACTTGGGACACCTAAGTTACCTCCTGGTAAGAGTATCATCGGAGATTCTCTTATGAACATGGCATAGCTATTGAATTTTATTAATTATGGAAATTATTGAATTATTATTAATCGTGACTGAAAAAGAACAATGAGAATAAGCCAAACTAAGGGAGAGTTTTTTAGTAATGTTTTTTCAGGAATATGTTACTAAAAAACTTCATATGAAGGCATCATTGGTGATTTTCATTTGTATTACTTATAGTATCGGGTTTGGATTCTTCCCCAAAATGGAGGGATTCCACTTGACAAAAGCAACTTTAAATTAACTTAAGAAAAATTGGATGCTTTAAACCAATATGTGATGTACATGTTGGAAAGTTTCAGGACTTTTATCGGCCTAAATTGGGTTTATGAATTAAACTTGGGACCAATTGACTTCGAGCTTGACTAAAATATTTATTTATTTCATTACATTTTTACAATTATATAAAAGCAACTTTAAATTAACTTAAGAAAAATTGAATGGTTTAAACTAATATGCGGTGTATATGTTGGAGAAGTTTTAGGACTTTTATCAGCCTAAATTGGGTTTATGAATTAAATTTGGGACCAATTGACTTCGATTTTGATTAAAAAATAGTGGTTGATAATATATCTTCTCCAAAACATGAAGTGACTGATTTTGTGGGGACTATTATTAGTTATTGTAGAATTCTTTTTAGACATTAAAATTAAAATTGGAGTGAATAAATAAAATGTATGTGTGATGGTCACTTGTTTAAAAAAAATGGTCACTTACCTCTTAGTAGGAAATGAATTGTCTCAATTGAAAAATAAATTGAAAAAATAATAGCAATATCTTTACCATTTATATTCACATTATCAATTATCAAAATTAAAAATTGATATTAAATCAACAGTTAAGATATCCACATTATTTCCTCAATTATTTTCTCAGTTAAGGTCTTCTTTGCGTGACACATGACATACGGGAGCACAATGTGCATGCTAGCTAGTGTGAACCCCCTGTTATTATGAATTAATTGTTTTATTATAAAACTGCCATGAAAAGCGGATCACAACATTTAATGGATACATAAGAACAAACAGAGTTGGGTTTTTGGGTAAGAAATCAATACCTATGAACGCGGTATTTAGAAAACAAAAATGATGCATTTGTTTTAGGGAAGAAAACAAGAATGATGCATAGACATCTTTGATTTTCATATATGTATTCAACTAGTTTTTTCACCTGTACAACGCACGGACAAACAATTTTTTTTGTGGTGTTAATAAATTATTACTTTGAACGTACCACTAAAATAAAAACATATAATGCACTTGTTAGACAAATGAGATTATGTTGTCATCATCAAAATAAACAAAGCACTCTAAGCTTAAAAGAAATACTTCCATAATAAACAAATAGGCATAAAGTAAATACATAAATAATTCTTCTATATCTTCACGTTCTTCAACAATTTAAACTCCAAGTTAACATCAACAACCGTTGAACCTGACAAATGTTTCATAAAAATAATTAGCAAGTTTCGGTTCAATGCTTATACAATTGAATCCAAATTTAAAAATACACACACATGATATGATATTAGTGCACAAAGACTCCCTTAACATATTCAATTGACAATAAATAGTAAAAGAATATAATAGAAGAGATTTTCATATTTGAATTTTGAAAATGTGCAAGTGGGGGGGAATGACTCGGTTGGTGATTTCCACTAAGGAAAAATATTTCTATTTCTCTACTTGTTGACAGAGACTCCCTTAAAAAAGCCAACAGTTATGCTGCACATTAGTTAATGTAATTTGTGTCATGCTTTTTGTTTAGTATTTGAATTTTGAGGAGACCGAATGGGATAGAATTGCAATGTGCTATGTGCCATTATTTGCTTCAGCTCTTTTTAGTTTAAATGGTTGGGTGATTTGAGAAGAAAGCTCATATCGAGTTCAAGGCTTCAAAAGTACATAATAATTCATATATTCTAAACGATCATTCAAGCAAGGAAAAAATACCTTTAGTTGGACCGGTGTCAACTACCTAAAAAAAAGTACAAAGCTACATAGCATCAATGGGATTTGAAGCAGAATCAAATTAAACAAATAAAGAACAATATAAAGCTTAATCATCACTATAATCATCTGTAATTATCATTACAACAATGGAAAGTTAATAATTAGAGGATGTCACCAATTCAAATTGCTAATGTCATCTATAGTGTAACTAAACATTAGCAATTTGAATCATATCTACCACTTATAATAGATGCCCTCAAATGTGCTCCAACATTGTGTGAAAAAATAAAAATACATATGCAATATAAAGAAGAATCAACTATAATCTTTTGATAGTAACTGATCATAACAAAAGCATTCCTTAAGATCATTAGGTAAGAAAGATATTTCTTTTATCCCTTCAATGTGAATAAAAATAGAAACATAAGAGATATAGTTAACAAATATATCATCAAATTGAAGTTAAAAACCAATAATATGTAGGTTTTCCCCAAAACAGAGTTTTGGTATATGAGTTGATCAAGGAAAAACTCAACTAAGCAACCAAAGAAGGTATAAATGAAATTACTTTGAAGAATTCTTACTGATTTAATCGCATTCACAGTTCATTTTACAGTTTTCAATCGATTTCTCTGCTTTCTAAAATAATGATTACCCCATGGTCTTTATTTCGAATACAAGTCTTGATCTCTCATAAAATGCTTCAAAATCTGCCAAAACAAATAAAAAGAAGAAGACGACCATAAAAAGCAATGTCAGCTATAAACAAAAGGCAAAAATGAAACCCTTCATGGACAATTTTCTTAGTGATAGATCTTCTAATTTCTAATAAAAAACAAAGTAAAGATGGTCTTCGATAATCATCAATTTAATGCAGAAGCAAACATTTGAAATTGTATTGGTTTTATTCTTGAGTATATAGTAAGCAATACAAAATTGAATTGAATGACACCTACAACAGGGGAAAAGTTGACTCTTTGCAAAAGACAAAAGGAAACTCAAAAAGTGAAAATAAAATTGCAAAAGACAAAAGTGAAGACACTATTAACATGTTCTTGCAAACTTTCAATAACAATTAAACCATTCGAGAATTTTTTTTTCAAAAGGAAGTAAACCAATATATTAATGGGAATGCTAGCAACACTCTCTTTTGAGCACTCTCTCTATCACTCACTCTTTCATTGAGTGAAATCAATGTAGGACCTACACTTTGGAAATGGAACTCACATAAAGTGGTGGGACATATATTGATTTCACCCAATGAAAGAGTGAGTGCTAGAGAGAGTGCTCAAAAGAGAGTGTAGTGTTTCTAACATTCCTCGTCTATTAATAGACACAAAGAACAACAATCTATTCATGTGTTACTTATCTTGGATAACAAAGTGAAAACAATAAGGTCCTTCAAAACCTCTTGTCCATAACTTTGAGTCTAGATTCAACCATGTCAGTGAGAACTCAAAACTGCTAAACATAAAAGAAATCACACAATTCAGCACACTAATACAAAAAAACAATCAAAAAGGAGAGAAGAATTCACAGGAAAATAATTGAGAATGAAATATAAAGTCAATATCAATTATAAAAGAGCAGCACAAAATTAGTAAATTAGAAAGGTGACAGTAATACTATATACCTTCCACCATACAACAAAAATCCAAGAGCAGCACAATGATATAACTGCAAAACAACATTATAACAAAGTTCACAGCCCCATATAAATAGTATACATTAAAAAAGTTCAGTATCCTTCATAATAAATATAGCATCGACAAAGATTTTTGATCTTCTAAATACATGTTTGGATTGACACTAATTTGACAGAATCACGGTTACCACGGATTTTGACAAAAACTACACTTTGAAGCTTCAACAAAAAATATGCACTGAACTATGCCAAGTCCACATGGAATAAATTCTGTGTAAAAAATCACCAAATAAAAAAATGTTAGTAGAAATAACCTGCAAGAAAGAGTTTAGCAGCTTCAATGCCAGCGACAGTTTTGCTTGCAGTCATGTAAATCCAGATGCAAATCTATAAATGTCAGATGAGAAAAATATGAGAAAGAGGCATTTTCATTAAATTAACTTTTAAAGGAGTAGAGGTGTTCAAGAAAATCAACTATGTATGCTTACCTGTATGAGGTAAAAAAACTCCATTTATTGAAAAATAAGCGGGCCTGAGTTTTTGTGCAAGTTCACTTCTAGCCTGAAATACAATTGAGGCACATAAACTGAATATAATTTGAATCAAAAATATATTTTGTTATTTGACCTCTTAATCGAGAGTTCATACAGAAATCAGGACATGCCAAAAGCCAAAACTATATTAGCAATAAAATGCAATTTCTATACTTATAATAGCAAAGGGAAGGCATGACCAATCCTCATTGTACCAATACAATAGCAAAATGAGCAAAAATAAGAACGCTAAAATAAATGATTTGATCTTGTTCAAAACGATTTGGGTTAAGAAAAAAAATGCTAGTATCGAACATATCATCTTGTGCAAAATTAGATTCATAATATGTTTATATATATATATATATCAGTTCATAGATTCAGAATACAGGAAAATACGGCAGGAACAAAAAACGCTGCAAAGAATGATTAAAAAAGCAACGATAATGAAATTATATGTGAGATGGGAAGATAAATGAATTTAAATGTGGAATTTATATTTAAACTTCATCCTGTTAAGATAGAGGAATTTATATGAGAAGCATTTTGTGTTAAAAGATTTAAATGAGTATTAAAAAAGTGACATCTGAAACAAATTCCATTGATATAAATTTGCACTAAATCTTATATATGACAGTCACATCAAATACAATTTCCCGTTAATTTCCAACTTGCAATTAGATAAAAACTGTTCAAAAAAAAAAAAAGACTTCTAATACCATGCTTTAAAATAAAGCTGGTAACAACAACAAAATAAGTCAAAAATAGGAAACAAAATTACCTCATCGTCTTTATTTCAAATACAAATCTCTCATACTATGCTTTAAAATCTTCCAAAACAAAGAAAAAGAAGAATCAGGACACAAAAGGCAATGTCAAATATAAAACAAAAGGCAACAATAAAACCCCCCTTTATAGACTCTTTCTCTAATGATAGATCTTATAATTTCTAATAAAAATATAGAAATTATAATCTCCAACAATCAACAATACAAAACAAATGTCCTTCAAAGAAGCATATTAAGAGATAAGTGGATCTCTTTTACAAAACGTGATACCATAAATCACACATATAAAGACTGACCTTAACAACATAAACTAAACTCAAAAACTAAAAACAATATAGCACAATATGAAATTAGTGACACATAAGATTCAAAACCATAAAGTGTAATAGGTAGCATGGAAAACTTGCTTGCTAATGTCGGAAAATGAGAGAATGAAGGCAATCAAGAAATCATGCGTAAAACAAAAGAAAATCAAAGATCATTGCAACTCATTCAATTAAAGGGCGACAACTTCATGTCCTTGACACATTTATTCCTCCAAGTACACATTCAATATGGTTTTCCTCAAATTTATAAAATTGCAGATTCCACAAACTACTAATCTAAAAATTACTAAATTACACAATCAACAAAGGACCAATCTAAAAAATTAGTGCTTTTTTTTTTAAATTGTCTAATGCTATTCCAAAGCTATCCAAAATTCTCTTGCAGTTCCAATACTTGGACATGAATTAATATTTATATAAATTGGTTGGGGAAGATATAGGGTACAAAGCAAATACCTTTTTTTTTTCTTCTCTCATGTACAAATAGAGACATTGAATCTGCAAAATAAAATGAAGAAATAGGGTTATCTTTCCATAGAAATCAAAAATGAATTTTTTTATTGTTAATGGTAAAGTGAATGCAAGGAAAATAGAGACATGGAACACAAATTGTTGCAATTGTTAAGATTCCTTAAAAAAAATATTGAGACATTTCCTCAAACACTTGGTGAGTACTAAATTTTGTCATAAATAAATCAAATAAAAAATTGTAAATCAGTTTCAATGTTGAGACATTTACGAAAAAACTTGGTAAACCCTAAACCCTTTGATAGTAACTTAATAAAACAATATGATTTTTAAAATCTTTTATTAAAGAATTAAAGAACAACGCTTATGATATTATTAAACAAACCAATATTCAAATTCAACAACTTAATATAACATTTATACCCCCTACACCAGAATTCAAACAATATTGCAGACATTATAGATTGAACAACTCATCGGCCTTCCATATACAAAATTAAAAAGATTATAAAAGGGAGCATCTGAGTTAAAAATTTATACCATTTTTTTTTATAATAATCTCTGTTAACTCAACAAATGCATCAATCTCCTCAAAGTCCACCTGATTTGGAGAGAAAATAAAAACTATGTTAAAAAAAAACTATTTCTATCTGAACAAAAACAATATGAAAAAAAGCGAACTATATCAATTATTTAAGGGATGAATGATGATTAAATGACAACAAATGAAAATAAATTTTGAACTGGTATAAAGGACTATACCACATGGAATTTACTATACATTGACTATTCAACATATCCAGCTCAACTTGAATGTTCAGGTCACGAGAGTTCCACCCTTCAGCATGACCAGCTCAGCTCGCCTCTTCAGCATGACCAGCTCAGCTCATCCCTTCAGCATGCTCAGCTCGTCCCTTCAGCATGACCAGCTCAGCTCGTCCCTTCAACGTGCTTAGCTCGTCCCTTCAGCGTGACCAACTCAGCTCGTCCCTTCAGCGTGACCAGCTCAGCTCGTCCCTTCAGCGTGCTCAACTCAGCTCGTCCCTTCAGCATGACCAGCTCAGCTCGTCCCTTCATCATGACCAGCTCATCTCGTCCCTTGAGCCTGACCAGTTCAGCTCGTCCCTTCAGCGTGACCAGCTCAGCTCGACCCTTCAACGTGCTCAGCTCGTCCCTTCATCATGACCAGCTCAACTCGTCCCTTCAGCGTGACCAGCTCAGCTCGTCCCTTCAGCGTGACCAGCTCAGCTCGTCCCTTCAGCGTGCTCAACTCAGCTCGTCCCTTCAGCATGATCAGCTCAGCTCGTCCCTTCATCATGACCAGCTCATCTCGTCCCTTCAGCGTGACCAGCTCAGCTCGTCCCTTCAGCGTGCTCAGCTCAGCTCGACCCTTCAGCGTGGCCAGCTCAACTGGACTCTTCAGCATGCCTTGCTCAGCTCGATCCTTCAGCATGCCTTGCTCAACTCTTTTCTTCAGGTCAACTAGAGCTCCCACTTCCTCACGTTACTATCCAAGGGAAAGTTGTGGTCCTCATAAGAAGTGTTTCATGGTGTGCCACGCGTCCTGCACGGACAAGTGACATAAGCTGCACGTGCTCCAGCTCCATGTGTCATGTACGGATGAGATACACAGAGAAGGAGTAACCAATTTTGCTAATGGGCCTGGACATCCATAGAGAGGCCCATTAGGTCAAGAAAGTGATGACTAT
>Ga0228711_1008529_pt1 | contig 14318 bp, 8 predicted proteins | sample MedpolnodulmetaG_2_FD_177996 | JGI IMG/M metagenome (GOLD analysis project Ga0228711, IMG submission 177996) | Root nodule microbial communities from Medicago polymorpha collected in Santa Monica, California, United States - brown nodules | ecosystem: Host-associated > Plants > Roots > Nodule...
TGGTTGCATATGGTTGTCATGAAGGCCGATATTTGGGGAACAATGAGGTGGTGTTGGGTGAGGTTCCAACGAGAGAGAGATGAAGCATGAAGGTCCAACAATGGAGATGTAAAATACAGATAATTTGAGGAAGGGAGAGACATTTTGTAAAGGAGACATACCTCACTTTATTAAATTTCAATTTCAATTATTAACATGGAGGCTAACTGGTTGTTGTAAGTCATATGTATAGGTCCACCAATGAACGTTTATTTTTATGGTCCATATTAGGGGCACCCTTAATATAATTCATTTGACTTTTTTTTTTAAAAAAAATAATGATTTTTTTACAAATACGCTTCTATTTAATTTATCTTTGAAAACGATAAGTGTTTTCCCCTCTTATAATAGTATAACTATAGAGATAAATTGTAAATATAATACATATTTCAAATATATTTATCATTCCATCAACTTTTTAATATCCGTAATTTTTTACTAGAAATTTGAATAAAAAGTCAATTACCTCATGAAATTGCAGATTTCGTAAAAAAATAAATAACTTCAAATTTACGAAACTTAATAAAAAAAAACTTGATTTTGTCAAACGTCAGTAAAACAACAAATAATTTGTCCATCTGAATTAAAAAAAACAAAACAAACACACAATGATTGGATTTAAAGAAAACAACAAATAATTTACCATCATTTATTTTATATATTTTTTTCAAGTTTTAACTTTTTTTTATAATTTATAATTAACTTACTTCAATATTTTAAAATTATATAATTAAAAATGAATATATAAATTATTGTTAAAATTCAATGATATACAATTATTGTAGGATAATAATTATTAATTATTTTGAGGTGTTGGGTTGGAGAGATTAGGTGCTTATTAAGTATTAATTATAAAACGAATGATGTGTACAATCGGGGCCCGTTTAAGCACCCAAATGAAGTGTTGCGTTGTAGATGGTCTGACATCTCTATGCGAATTGAAGGTTATGCCATGTCACATGGGTAATTGATTTATTTTATATTTTATTTTATTGTTATTTTTGAAAATAAACAAACACCCCTCAAATTTAACACTTATGAGCAAATACTCTGTCCGGTTCTATTTATAAGAAACATTTGTTTTTTTTTATTCATTGTATAAATGATGTATTTGGTCTATATTCTAAACAAAATAAATCAATAACTCAATATATTTAAAAAGTCAATTTTTTCTTTTATAAATAGGACCGAAATGAGTGTCATTCAAAATTAACACTTATGCTAGCTGCATGTTAATCTGGTTTTTTTTATCCACTCTTATCTCTTCTTATCTCTTAGAAATCCAAGAAGCGATCAACAAGCTCCAATCAAAGTTCTGAAGTAGAATACCATGCATTGGTCATCCTAACTTGTGAGCTCCAAATTCCAATTGCTACAATTTCTCCTCCAAGATTTTGCACCACCCTTGACAAACTTGCGTTCCCGAAGTCCTTATCAACGAGAAGAAGGTTAATATCATGTCCTAAGTATATTTCACCACGAAATCCAAGATGACAATTTATTTCCTTCTCAATCTTATAAGCTATGTTAACCATCTTAGAACTTAGAAGTAATGTGATTACCAAGCTCAATCTCTCTAGAGAATACTAGGCCTAGATTATTATTGCGGTCTTTCCAAAGAGCCTAAACTTATTAGACTCCAATGTTCTTTGTTATATCATTCCATTCAACTCAAGCATTGTAAACCCATGCTAAAGAACTCACCCCAATTGTCTATACCAATATTATCATATACATCCTCTCAATCTCTAAGCATATTCAAACTTTGACTTCAATTGTATATGTATAAATTGATATTTTAGTACCTATCCTTTTTCATTGAAGGAATTAAATTCTGCTGCTAATAATTTCAACTATGACAATAAGCTTGGAGAATGGGGACAACTTTGTAATGGATCTCTAGTACTACGACACTTCTATTAATAGTATTAATATTTTCTCAACTGCATATTATTATTAGTATATATACTATAGTTATTAAATTGTTGAATTATTCTCTCAACTGCATTGACAACTGCATATTATTATCAGTACTTTTATCACTCGTCACATTCTTATTAAATTCTATCCAAATCCGTCTTAGCCAAGACTTAAAGTTTGAAAATGATTTGTCCATCCATTGCATCAAATTATTGCAGCACAACTTCATAATTTGTCATTACTATACAGCTTGTGAGGGATTTGTGTACAAGAGTAGTTTTTGTCCAAAAAAAAAACCTAGTGTTCCACAATTTTGCTATAATGATTACAGAGTCATCCTGAATAATGCTATGATACATTTGCTGATGAATAATTATTGTCAATTAGCTTTCGAGGGGCATGTGGGGAAGTGTTGCAATTGAAAATGGTAAATGTTTTTCCTCTTATAATATTAATAACTATATAGATAAATATGTAAAGATAATACATATTTCAAATACATTTTTTTACTCTATGAATATCTATAGTTTTTTTTTTACCAGAAATTGCTAAAATACATCACTTTTATTCTTGAAATTGCAGGTGCGGGATAATCTGTTATCTTGATTTTACATGTCAATGTATCCTTTAAAAGCTAAGACTGTTTGTCAACTTTGATTCAAAATAACACATAAATACTTATTTGGTCGCAATACCAAATGTACAGTGTTTAGGCACACACATAATTTAAAAATGTTAAATTAATTTTATTTTTTATTATTAGAAAAAAAAAATCTTTATACGTGTGCTTAAACCCTATAGATGGTCTTGTGACCGACTAGCTCAAAAATAATAAATACTCAATGATTTATTTAAAATATGTTTGTGCTTTTTTCTATCCTCTCTTATCTCTTAGAAATCCAAGAAGCAATCAACAATCTCCAATTTCTGAAGTAGAATACCGTCCATCGGTCAACCTAACTTGTGAGCTCCACTCTTGCACCACCCTTGACAAACCTGCATTCATCTTCCATGAAAACAAATCGACGGTAATTGGTTTTAAGATCTCTTAAATTGTCTAATCTCTGAAAATAAATTGATCAAGTGATACACTCCAATCTAAAAATAATGATTGGATTGTAATTCTCAAAAGATTTTATGTGATCGGATATTGTAACTTTCCGATAAATTCTAATGACTTTTGAGCAATACAAATGGTCATGAGCAATACAAATCGACCATTCATCTAAGCCCACAACCCTTTCATCCATGAAAAAATCAACCACATAGAAATCGATTGTACCTTATGAATGAGAGAAAAGAACCAACTTGATCTTTTTTTAGGGGTGATCCAACTTGGTCTTATTCGTCTTTTCTATGTTCCATCCATGTTGATTTTTTTTTCTTTTAGCGAGGATTTGCATGAAGAAATTTACATCTCTTACCTGAAACCAAGAATAAACGTAAATGATCAAACATGTAATTTAACTTATAAAATACCTATAATTTTTCTTTATTTATACCCTTTTAATTGACACTACTAGTATCACTTCCAAATCAATATCTTTCAATTCATATTTATTATAATAATGGTAAACACACTGATATTTAATAAAAGTAATTTTCCTTTAAAAAAAGAAGGTAGCTAGCAAAGTGCTAGGCCGCCAAAATATATTGAACAAAAAACAAAACGAAAAGGAGGGGGACCAAACCAAACCTCCCTACATATTGACAAATCTAAAGTTAGGCATTTCTAACTTGTTCTTAGCAAAAAAACTCCCTGAAACAGGTAGGCAGAGAAAGTCATACAGTTAAAGCATAAGATGAGAGACCAAGATTGGCAAGCAAGTTTGCGCATTGATTACCTCCTCTATACACATGAGATACCATGAAGTTCATTGTTGATAAGAGGGCAATGCAATTTTTCCATCGGTTTCTTAATTGCCAAGGAACAAGATTTTTGTTACTGAATGCTTGGACCACCAGAGCCGAATCTGATTCCAACCAAAGATTGTTCCAGTTATATTGATTAGCAAATAAAAGTAATCTAGTTGAAATGTTATTCTTATTTTTTTTATTTATACACTCTTTTTAATATGTTCGAAACGATCAAATAGATTGATTATTGTGAGATGAAGGAATTATATTGATTTGTAGTCTTCTATCAATTTTAAAAGAGACAAATTATTGTGGGATGAAAGAATTATATTGATTAGTAATCTTCTATCAATCTTGAAAGCGACAAATATCCAAAAAGAAAGAAACTTTTCTTTATTAACAGGAGGGAGCCCTGCTTTGCTAAAAGAAAATATATTATAAACCAACTTGTCACGAATCTCCCTTTATTAGTGCATAATTTAATTTTCCGCCAAAACAGTAAAATTTTAAAATATTCCATTTCAATGAAAGGTCCGATAAAGTTTGTTTTTCTTTTGTTGAAATTTTCAAACAGATGACAATGGAATAAAAAAGAGCTTAACTTAGAAATTCTCACAACATCAAACACTGGCATATCTCATCATAACCCTCTAGCAAGGAACAACTTCTGCTTTGGAGGAACAATAAGAACACCTCCTTTGATACAATTACAAAGGTTATATGGCTTTTTGGTTTTGTTGCGGAAATACTTCGGATCGGTATGATAACAGTTCATGAATCTTAGTTTAAATAAATAATTGTGGTTTTTTTTTATCATATATTTGTTTATTAGGACTATGATTTCAAGATTGTGTGTGTGTTTTTAAGAGGGAAAAAAAAATATTAGAAAAGGGTTTAAGATTCAGGGTTAAGCTAGGACTAGGATTTTTGAGAATTTTCTCGAGTACAATTTAAGAAACCCTTATGAATTATGACTAAGTTTACAACTTGTTAATGCATGACCAACTATTCACCAAGGTGTGTGTTTCAATGAGTTTTTTTTTACCTGGAGACAACTTGAAGTACTTTTTTTTACAATCAAACATTTTATATATATATATATATATATATAAAGGAAAATAAATAAATAATAGGGGATGCTTCCCTCAAGTCCTTAAGAACGTGAATGTCCTTTAAGAACTAAGGTAACGTGCACAATGGTTACATTCAAACTTTAATTGACGTGAAATAAATATTTATAAATTGATATTTTAGTATCTATCTATTGATGCAGCAAAAAAGGAGAAAGTGAGCGATTTAGATGGAGGGTGTTTTCTTTGAAGGAATTAAATTCTGCTACTAATAATTTCAACCATGACAACAAGCTTGGAGGAGGGGACTTAGGCAATGTGTACTGGGGCCAACTTTGGAATGGATCTCAAGTACTACGACACTTCTATTAAAGTAGATGATATTTTCTCAATTTCATGTATGATATTGATCTCTATAAAGTAGATGATATTTTGCTGTGTGTGCAAATGCAGATTGCAGTGAAAAGATTGAAAGTTTGCAGCAGCAAAGCAGATAGAGAATTTACATTTGAAATTGAGATATTGGCAAGAGTACAACACAAGAATCTTACTAGTTTACGTGGATATTGTGCCGAAGGACAAGAACGGTTAATCGTGTATGATTATATGCCAAATTTTAACTTGTTCTCCCATCTTCATGGACCACAATCAGCAGAATGCTTTCTTGATTGGAATCGACGAATGAATCTTGCCATTGGATGTGCTGAGGGAATTGTGTGAGTACCAGCCTTAGTTTTTCGGATTTGGATTCTCTCAAGTCCTAAAATTATTGAAGTTCATGCTATTCAGGCAAAAACACACTTGAAATTTTCCTAACTGCAAAATCTTCAAGAATTTTGAAATTTAGATAACCCAAATACGAATTTTTTATGATCTCATTACATTATTCTTGAAGTGTTACTTCTGGTAGGGTCGGCCCAAAGTCTAAGTTACTGAGGAAAAAACTTTTAAATCTTGAAAGAAAAAAATATACATATTATTAAGCAATCTCTCAAAAAAATTGTTTTAGGCCTCACTTATTTTGTGTTTACATTGACTTTCAGGTATCTTCATCACCAAGCAACGCCGCGTATCATCCATAGAGATATCAAACCCAATAATGTGTTATTGGATTCAGATTTCCGAGCTCGAATCGGTGGTTTTGGGTTTGCTAGGTTGATCCCTGATGGAGCAACACAAGTGACTGCAAATGTTAAGGGTACCTTAGGCTACGTTGCACCAGAATATGCTATATCAGGTAAAGTAACTGAAAGTTGTGATGTTTATAGCTTTGGTATACTCCTTCTAGAACTAGCTAGTGGGAAAAAACCAATTATAAAGGTTAGTTCTACATTGAAGATAACAATAGTTGATTGGGCATTGATATTGGTTTGTGAGAAGAAATTCAATGAAATTGCTGATCCAAGACTAAATGGTAATTATGTAGAAGAAGAACTTAAAAGAGTAGTTATTGCTGGATTGATATGTGCTCATGTTTTTCCTGAGAAAAGACCTACCATGCTTGATGTGGTAGAGTTATTGAAGGGAGAATCTAAAGATAAATTCTCACATATAGAGAGCAGTGAAATGTTTAGAAGCTCTATAACTATAGAATACTGTTGAACGCAGCTCATAGTTACTGATAAGTGAGCAGGTCGATCAAGCAAGTCGAGACTGGTTACGCTTTATCTCAGAAGAATTGAAACATGAATTGAAAGACAAAGTGATCTATGAATGATTGTCCATTCTTCAAAGAACTATGGTCTTTATATGAGTTGGTGTATTAAATATTGATTTTGAAGTTTTAAGCAATTATTTGAGTTTGTTATTATTAGATTGACTTATTTGAGTTTATCTATTAGCATAAACCCTGGTGAAACAGTTTGGCATAACTCATAGAAACGACTTATGACATGTTCATAGGTTGTTTTCAGGCTTACTTTCGTATGTTATCTACGATAAGTTATTAAAACAGCATACAACTTATATGAAAAAAGTTTGCACTTATTTTATCTTTTGCTATAGAGATAACTTATACATAAGCACTTAATTGAGTAGTTTTTCTAGTATTGTTATTTCTCTTTACTATTACTATTACTATGCTATTGAGCTTATGCAAACAATGCCATACAAAGAAATCATCAATATTTCCTCAAGATTTTTCTTCCAAAAGCTTAACTTCACTCAACTCACAAGCTTTATAAAGAAGGAAGGACTCCGAACTTAGCCTTATCGTAGGAGCCACCATTACTTGGCATACTCCTGCGGTCATTCCTTCTTTATTAAAGGATGATTGCCTCTTTTTGAGGAAATTCTATGATTCCACATTGTGTGATATATACATATATATTACACTCGTAATTTTATAAACTTTCTCAAACATTATACTTTTTTAACGAAGCCAAAATAATAATAATATAACGTAGAAAATGAGGTGTCTCTAAAATAGATTTAACAAAATATCAAGATACACATACCTCATCAAATTGCCTAAACAAAAGCATCAAATTACAAAGTGGCCATCCCATGACAAATCAAATGATTATGCCACTAAGAATTCAACTTAAAAGTTAAATTCAAATTCTTAGCTTTTAACCACTAATAAACGACAACTTTCACTTTATCCATCAATTGCAGTAATGGTATCTCATTATAAGAGAAAATACGAGAAATTTTTTTCCTTTCAAATGATGCAAATGCAAGTCATCTAAATCAAATACAGACAAGAACACCATCTTTTTAGAGCACAAGACAAAACCACCAAATTGAAGAGTTGATCTAAAAAAGAACAAGGAAGAACACAATATATAATTAGTCACATGAGAACCTAAACCCAGATGTTTCTAAAAACCATATGATTTAACAATTTCATCTTTCCCACAACCTCATGTACATAACAAAGACGCAAATTGTAAAAATTCACATCGGACCAAGTTGTCTTTAGATGAAATCTTATTGTTCATAAGCCTTCACACAAATAGAAAAACATACAACGAAACTTCTTTGTGTCAAAAGATGCTTGAATGGTCATCGACCTCCACATGAGTCGATGTATGGTATACTCCTTTGATAGGGTACACTTTTCTGATTTGTAACAAATGTTCAAAATACATGTTTTTTTCTTTTTCCGGAAGCAAACTTATTTGTATTTCATAAGGATACACGTTAATAAAACTTTTTATTTGTTTATCTATATAACAAATGTCTGTATAAAGGGGATACCTCTTTTTAGTCTTGTATTTTTTAATTCCCAATTCATTTAAAATATATTTTTTACTATTATATCTTTTTATAATATTATTCAATTATTAATTAAAGAAAATATAAATCATATTAAAATAGGAATAACACTACTATAATAAGAATATAAATTACTAATTAAAAACGATGAATATTAATTAAAGAAAATATATATTGTTAAAAGGGAGACTAGAGACCTCACAGGGAGGTGTCTCCATAGCATAATTGTTAAAAGAATCCAGAGAAAAGCTAAGATTAGTTAGCCAATCAACACTCATATTTTCTTCTCGCCAACGATAATTGAAATACATTTGCCAATTTAATTTTAAGAGCTCCAAAATACGGTGCATCAATGGATCATCATTGATTTTGACTTTTCTTGTGATCATGTCAATCAGAATTTTTGTTTTGCTTTCCACTTGAAGTTGAAGATGGTGAAAACTCTATCTATAAGCAAGCTGCATTCCTAAAAGTAAATTTTCCACATTTCATACAAAGCTCGTCACATTTTTCGATTTTACAAAAATATCCTTAAAGACATCTATCATCTAAATTTTAAAATAGACCACCACAACCAACTAAATCCAAGGAATCCTTGCATGCTCCGTCACATTTAAGTTACCTAAAAAAAAAAAAAACCAATAAAGCTAGTTATTATATATAAAAGATAAAATCAACAACAAAAATTCAGTAATAATTTTCAGTTTTTTCACCTTTCTTGTTTTCCTGTAACCGTTTTGCGACTACGCGCTCATAAGCACGTGGCACCGATCTCTATCGCTTTCTTCTTCATTCATTCATTCCCTATAAATACACATTCTCCTCAATATTTCAACCCTTCTCTTTTCCACCATCACCAAAATCCCCAATTCTCTCTAAACCCTAACCCTAATTTCATCCAATTTCAATTGGATATAGATCGAAGAAGGAAAATCAACGAAGAAGAGGAAAAGGAGGAGGAAATTGGATCGAATTCGAATTCTTCGATAGTCAGCATCGGAAGAACGATGTCTGCTGCTGTGTGCGGAAGCAAGAGATCTTTCTTTGAAGAACAACTTCCTCCTTCTCCTCCCTTATCTAAGAGGCTTCGTTGTTCCTCTTCTACTTCTCCGATTCGTTTTCCGACTATTCCTTCTCTCTTTGATCAGCTTCGTAATCTCTTCCCTCATATGGACCAATTGGTACTAATTTCCCTTTTTCCATTTTCCTTTTTATTTTTTGAATGTTGATTTATCTATATTATATATAAAATGTATTTAATTTAATTTCATTTCATTTATAATATAATATGATTAATTTAATTTTGTTTTGTTTTTATATTATTTTATGTTTAGTTTAATGCATGGAATTGTTTATATTATTTGAATTGAGCATTTGATTGTTTGGTATTTACAGTTGTATCTGAGTTCAAGATGGTTAGATTGGTAATTGTTGTCATGATTGATGATATGTTTTGAATTGAGTAACTGATTATGTTGGAGATGCTTTATTGTTGTTTTGTTAGTTGAATTTGGGTTTCTGCTAATGAATGATGATGACGAAAATAATTTAAAATGAGGAAATGATTGTTTATGAATGCTGATATGTTTAGTTCAATGCTTGGATTTGTTTATTTGTTATTTAATTTCGGGCTTTTGCTAATCAACGATGATATATTTTTTTGGGATGGACGAATTTGTCTGTATATGATGATGATGACAATTTGAATTGAGTAATTGGTTATTTAATGTTTATAATTGTATCTGAGTTGAAGATGGTTTGATGGGTGATTGTGGTTTTCTAATAAGGTTATGTTTATGAATGATGATATGTTGATTTGCATTGAGAAACTGATTATTTGATATTTCTCACTGTATCTAGAGTAGCAAAATCACCAATTTGCACTCTGAAATTGTAGGTGTCGGGCATTTATACCCCTGAAATTTGTGAATAGGCAAAAAAGACCCGATTTTGAATGGCATCAGACAATTTGGTCCTTTTGTTAACTTGTATGGACTAGTTTGACAGTAATTAAATATCGGGTCTTTTTTGCCTATTTGCAAATTTCAAGGTGGTAATTCAAAATCAAGTCTTTTTTGTCTTTATTCACAAATTTCAAGGTTTAAATGCCTGACGCCTACAACTTCAGGGGACGAATTGGGGATTTACTATCTATGTCGAAATTTAGTAATTGTTGTTTTTTAATATGGGTTTGTTTGTTTCAAATGAAAGGAAGATTGTGAGAGGTATTTCTGATGGAGGGGGTGAGTAGGATTGAATTTGAATGAGATATACTGTGTTTAGTTGAGCGGAATGAAAATAAATCTACTCTTTTTATTTAGTTCAGGAGGGTAATGAAAGAGATATTTGATGGAGGGAAAATACTACTACATTGTATACTTTTATGCGACATTTAATGTAAGAATGTTTTTCCCGTGTATTAATATTTTAACTTTCAGGTTCTTGAGAGAGCTCTCCAAGAATGTGACAACGATCTAGATGCTGCTATCAAGAGCCTGAATGAGCTTTACTTGGGAGCTGCAGGTGGGAATTCTGGAACTGCTGAAGAATCCGAGATTGATGTCAATGTGGATGCAGGTATGATTGGTGTTGGCAAATAAATGTTTGGCTAATTGGATGTGTTTGTTGACCATTTGGAGTTTTCATTTTGTTTCATATTTTGCGAAACAATGGTCTCAGATTTGGTAGTATTGAAAACAACAAAAAGTCATTTCCAATGTTTTCAATCTTTTAGCTGGAGGCATGTATTCTATTCTAATGACATTTTCCCCTTTTATTTCTTTCATCCTCTTAGTAACCTATCTCTCTCTCTCTCTCTCTGCTGTTTCAGTCATGCGAGTGTTACTCCCTCTCTATTTACCACAAAAAAAAAAAAAAGCACATTCAGCTTTACACTTTTTGTAATAAATCCCATCGACTCTCTTTCACCCCCACACACATGCACATTTTATATACACTCCTCTTTGGTCACACTTTTTTATTATTCACATTGTGTCAAGTTTTCGCCTCATGAGCACATTACTAGTGTATTACTATTTTGGGACCTGGACAAGGGCTGTGAAGTATAGGTAGTTGAGTTGAATGATCTGTTGACAAGTAATGGCTATTGAGAGTGAAGTCATCAACCGAAATATTGACACGTGTTTGAAAAAATGTGCAGGTAAATTGGAGAATGATGGGAATGCTTCTGCTTCTGAGAATCAATCTACTTTGAACAGCCTTCCTGCAGATGGAGCCGAATGGATTGACTTTTTTGTTCGAGAAATGATGGTTGCTACCAGTGTTGATGATGCTAGAGCCCGTGCTGCTAGAATGCTGGAGGTTCTCGAGAAATCAATCAGTGAACGAGCAAGGGCTGAGGCGACAGATGCTCTTCAGAAGGTATTTATGCTAGAATAATTTAAGATTCATGTTAAAACTGTTTTTCCTAGCCGGTCACAAGTGAATCTCCTTGGTGAAGAACAAGGATTGTTGAACTATCGGTAGGACAATATTGTGTGTTTTGAGACTTGTTTGTTTGAGGAAGAATGTACTGTTGAGTGCTGGTTTAGTTGAGGTTGCTCAATCCTAATTTTTTTTTTTATTCTAATATCTAAGTTTAGTTTCACTAACTTATTTGTGAAGATAATACCGTGGGGAGAGGGTGGAGCAAACTTGCTTAGACAATCCTCACCTCACATCAGATAAGAGATGGCCTAAACATGTGTTTATAAGTGGGGGCAATCCTCATCTCACAAGCCGGTTTTGTAAGGATGAGTTAGGCCCAATTTAAACACTATTATGGTTTAGGAGTAACTGTATTGTACTTTTGCCCTGTTATCCTCAGTTGAGTATGTATCTTAATCGCACAAGATGTTTTAATTTTCAGGAAAATTTGATGCTGAAGGAGCAAATCGAAGTGCTGATTAAGGAGAAAAATTCTTTTAAAAACGCATTTAGGATCCAGCACGAGCGTCTTTCTGATTATGATAATAAGAATCAAGAATTGCAGCATTTGAAGCAGTTGGCGTCTCAATACCAGGAGCAGATCAGAACTCTTGAGGTCTGATTTTACCTTATCCTTTTTTGTTCACTGTCAAATTGTTCACTCTTGGTTAAAAGGAGTTAATATTCCTTGTAACTTTGTGTGAATTTTTCAAAGATAGGATTCAATTTTGACACTGTTCTTTAACGGGATAGAAGGGAAAGAAGTGATGTGACTACATAGGTATTAGAAACTACTTCATGATGATAATTTCAGAGGTTCATATTGATTCTCGGTTCTGAAGTACATTTGATAGGATACTAGTAGCTTGAAATGCATTGCTGTCAATCTGTTGTGTATTTCTCTCCCTTTGGGGCTGGGAGTTATTTTGGTAATATGCAAGTACTATTTGTAGATTTAAAAGTGAGTGGGAAGTTTGCATTTGCTGGTCTTCTCTGAATCTCCTTCCTTTTGCGGGGCACTCAATTCTGCTTTGGTTGAAAACGAGGAGAGGCCAATGCTCAGTTATTGCATCTGATAAGAAATTAATTTTACATATAAAATAAATTTGGTTCCTTGTTATATTCAGACAAGCAAATTAGTTAAGTGGTGGGTGAAAAATATAAACAAAAACAAATTCCAAGCTTCAGCTTTTGTACATTAAATATTGTTTTCATACATGCTGATGAATTCTGTATCTGTGTTTGTCGACAGATGAATAACTATGCTTTGGCAATGCATTTGAAGCAGGCTCAACAGAGCAACGGATTTCAAGGGCATTTCCCACCTGATATTTTCTAACTAAATGTGTAGAATGCCATAATAAAGGCAGCAACTAGTTGCATCCAGTTAATTATGTTCTCTTTTTATCACGAAAAGGTCAAGCGTTGTTATAGTTTGTGTAGCTTCTGGTGCGAGCATGCTTTCTGTTTCTACTAGTTCAAGAGTGATTCTATCCCGTCAACCCGATATAGAATTTGACAGATTCTTATCCATAAGTCATTCCCATATATATTGCCTATTATTCCGCTTTTATTTGTTGTTGTTACTGAGAGTACCCACAATGTTCAATATCAGTTTGATATTATCACTGTTGACTATTGGAAGTTTGATATGCAGACCTCAAATTTATCATGATATAGAGCTCATTTGTTAATGTTTAGTTTTTGTTTTCTTTGTGATTTTATTTTTTTTACCTTTTTAAAGTAAAATATGAATGTTTTGATTGGTGGTATATGATGGAATGGAATATAGATTAGTTAGTTTTTAAAAGAATGACGTTACATTATTTCATACCCTTCCACGTGAACTGGTGTGACTACTAAAATGTCCTCGTAGCGATAGTTGTATTGGAGACGTACCATCTTCCTCTATTCTACGTTGTGTTTCATTCAACCCATTGTTAAATCATATGTCGGGTGAAAGCTGGTTTGAATGGTTAGATGATATTCCACATTATGTTTGCATATGAATTGGGAAATCATCCATGCAATTTATTATGAATGTGTAAGACTTCGATCTTCTTTTGGAAGAATGTTGATGTTAACACTCGCTTATTGCTTGTTAAACACTTTGGTTTTAAGGAAGCTCCTTTCTGGGGAAATACTTGACCTCAACAAAGTGTTTAACAAGCAATAAGCGAGTGTTAACATCAACATTCTATACATTCATAATAAATTGCATGGGTTTTAAGGAAGCTCCTTTTTAGGGAAATACTTGACTTCAAATTTGGGAAAAGCTCTTTATATGTTGTAGGATAACCTTGTAGGATGGAAATCCAAGTAATTATCTCTTGAGGGTAGAATAACCTTGGCCAAGTCAGTGATTGGATACTGATTCCAACTTATCATGTGATGCGAACTCTTATTTCTTATTGTTGTCTTACCAAAATTTGGAAGTTTTAGTGCAGAAAGTTCACATGATTAGTTGAAACACTTAAATCAAAACTAAATAATATGATTAGTTGTCTTGGAAATACAATTTGATTGGTAGCTGCAAGGACAATAATATGTAGGGACCGAGTTCGAATTCTGGAGTTTCCATCATGATAGTCAGATGGGGGTCGCGAAGTCGTTGTTGCCAAGGTGGTGGATAAAGAACTGAGACTTTACCACTATTAGATTTAGATAGAGAACAGTGAGAGGTAAATTATCCTAGTTATGGCAATAAGGGATCTTAGTGGAATAACGGCGACCGTCGAGAATTCTCTTCTTCTTTCTTGTTTGATTTTTTTTTTTTTGTTATAAAGT
>Ga0228711_1008531_pt1 | contig 14316 bp, 9 predicted proteins | sample MedpolnodulmetaG_2_FD_177996 | JGI IMG/M metagenome (GOLD analysis project Ga0228711, IMG submission 177996) | Root nodule microbial communities from Medicago polymorpha collected in Santa Monica, California, United States - brown nodules | ecosystem: Host-associated > Plants > Roots > Nodule...
ACACAAAGGAAGCTTTGGATCCTTCCAATGATTCAATCTCACTACCCAAGGTGTTTACAATGTTTATCCCAACCCTAGAGACCCTCCCTACAAAGGTACTCAACTCTCAAGTTCCCCCCTTTGTGAATCCTAGGCCTCTAGCTTCAGCTCTCCTTCAAAAAATGTTGCAGAACCACTTAAATACTAGTCACAGCAGCCCAAAATCGCGTCACGATTTTGACCAACCGTGCCGCGATTTCCTCTAGATAACCGTTGTGACCAGTCCCTTTCAAGGGAAACTTGGTGAGGAAGTAGTTGAATCGTGTCACGATTTCCCAAATCGTGGCACGATTTTCCGTCTCAAAGTACCTTGCTCACTGCCTATCCAATCGTGTCACGGTGCCTGAAATCGTGACGCGATTTTAGGTTTTTCTGCAAATCCAATTTGAAGCCAATATACAACATCTTAGATCAGGGTTTAAGACTTATTCTTGTTTGTATGATGTTTGATTTGTGTAGTGTGACATCTAGAGTAGTGTAGTACTAGTATCAGCTCTTCATATTTCAAAATTACACTCATTAGAAACATTATAAGTAAGTTCGGGAGTAACGGGACTTTGTATTGATGAGAGATGGACTACGAAGGGAGTTTAGACTTGAGAGGGGAATGTACAAGTTATAGAATATTTGGTAAAAGGCATGAGAATATAAAATTATACTATTTTCTGTTTTAGTTATGAAAATATACATCAAATTGTAAGGAGGTGAGCTCCATTATTCTATAAAAAAATATTTTTGTTTCTTATCATATATGAACAGATTGAACTACCGACTCTCTGCTCTAGTTCAGATAATAAACAATTCATAGCTGTGTAACAGAAATGTTTCTAGACTTTCATTTGGAACACTTAGGCATAGTATTATGATAGAAATGTAGTAAATGTCATAGACATTGTAACACTTACAACAGAACCGAGTAAATGAACAAACTATTATATCTCATTAAGGCGGACACATAGTATTTTGATAGAAATCTACAAACACTGATCGTCGAACTGTGTTATCGTAGCCTCTATAGGACTTGACCTCTGGCCGCACACCCACCCCACTTTGTCTTTTATCCAAATATACAACAATCACAGTTATATCATCATGATAATGCGGTCTAAATCCATGATGTATAGCAGCAAGCCTCCCACTAACATAGTTTCCCTTAGGCAACTGTACAAGGTCACTATATCTTCTTGCCGATTCAGCAGCTATATTCTCTAGAGCAATCGTCACTAGTCTTTTTCGCGATTCCATCTCGTGGAAAGGTCTTAACAATTTTAGCAGCACCCTTATTTGTTAACAATTTCCAAAATCCAGAAGATCCAAATATAATGAATCTGTCAGTGCCTTTTAAGACTCTTGAATAAACATCTGGTTCTGATGATAGCAAAGAATTTGTAAAAGGTGGAGTCACTTCTTCCCACCGTGGGATTCGGAATGATTCACTTTGGGTGAACGGCATCTTCTTCATGTATGCATATCCTATACATCTTCTTGTCTCGCTTAAGCTTTTAACATACCATCTTTCACCAATTTCATTGCAAACTTGTTCCTCCTCTGGATGCAATCTAGCGAGTTCAGTTCGAATTTCCAGATTATTACAATCATGATCTCTGAGCATTTGCTTAACATCCCATCTTTTAAATGGACCAAAACCCTTCCGAGAACCAAGTATAGCGCGCGAGTTTCCAACGTTGGCGAGATATAGTGTCCCTTTCCAGATAATACAAATCAAACAACCTGAACTGACTAAAGCTATCTGTGACTGATGATGTTGCTGATACTCACCTTCAGCATACGCCATAAACCCTGTCTCGATTTCCTCAACAACTTCCCTCAGAATATTCTCAGTCATATTGTTATGATTCGCCCAAATACGCCCTGTAATTTATGACCAGATTATTTCCTCATCAAACTTCCATTTTAAAACAATGCTACACTACACATGACAATATAACACCAACTTTATGCAAATATATTTTACGTTTCAAATACTTTATGTATACTACATGTTAACTCATTAGAAAACATCTATACCCTATCAAACACAAGCACAGGAAAGATTATTTTTCTTGATTTCTTCATTGTTTGCAATTCAAAAAACATTTAATTCCAGAGTTCAAGTTTCTTAATTCCTTTAAATTTCAGTTCAAGTTTCTTCAAAGAATTAATTAATAATAATGGCCATCCAAATAATAATTCACAGCATAATCTATACACAATGTGATAATAAGATAATAACAAAATCTATACACATGAATGAAAATGCAAACAAGAAAGAAACAAAGAATGCAGAAAATGAAAGCAAAATCAATAAATTGATCAAAAAAAGACTCACTCAATAGAGCCTTCAAGGCATGTGTTCTAATATAGCGGGCAGCGTCGACACCTTTATGGCCATCATAAACTCCAACGAAGAGTGCATCCTCGCCAACATCAACTTGACTGTGATCTTCAATATCCTGATACGACTGAACTGCAGCCATGGAGAACTCACCACGGCGCGATGCCTCTCCTGTGGTCTCGACCACGCCAGAGGGTCAATATCAAATGTTGCAGAGTCAATATGAATTGTTCTTAGAGCGGGAGGGGAAGGGGGGAAAAATTTATTTTCTAGATATTTTAGATACGCAGAACCCATGATCTTGTGTTTTCACTTTCTTGAAGACAAGAAAATGCGAGTAGAGAGAAAATATTAAAGGAGAAAGGAAGAGTGTATGGAAATAAAAAACTGAATGTGGTAAATGAATGAATGAATATTGATTGAATACTGGTATGTATTTATAAGGTAACTGTAAATCAACTAACTAGTAACAGAAAATGACAAGTCTCAACAGAAATAAATAACTGAATTTAACTAACTTAGTTGTAAAAGAAAGAGAGTGAGTGAGGGTTGAATCCTTCAGATAGCTTATAAGTGATAAGTCCTACTACATTCCTCTTGAAAAAATAATATGAGTTGAGTATTGAGGCTTATTGAACTGGTATCGTTAAAGTCATCGTCTCAATTGTGAGAATAATAACCGAACTTCTACTTTCGAAAGGCAACATTTACTTTCATCGTTGTCTAATAATTTTCTGATTATCTCCAAAATAATATAAGCTGGTCTTTTATTTTATTTTTTGCATTTTTATTTTACTCCCAAAATAATGAAATGTCTCTTCTTAAAATTAATAGTAGGGCAAAAATATTGCCACTGCGCCACAGTTAGACCTTACTTAAAACTTCCATTTAGGCCTTCAAATACATTACAGCATCCCTATTCATTCCCACCTTTGTTTCTAGCTGTATGAAATGCCTTTCAATAAAGTCCTCCAGTTCACATGCTATATATTAATTTCATAAAATTCTATAGGGGTTTAAGATTTACCTTCAATACTCTACAACATCTGATCAAATATGTCACTTGTGTTCAACATCGACATCTATAGAAGGTGTGTATCGTGTTCAACACCAACACCGGTAATTATAGGATGAATTAAATGGATTTTGACGCAAATCAATTGTGTGACACTCTTTATAACCATCTACAAATCATCCTCAATCTATGTTTCTCAATTTATCTTTTTTTTTGTCAAGTCAATTTATTGTATCACACACACCACATCCAAACCTCTATGATAATTATTAAATTAGACCCTCCCAATCAATTGTACACACTTCACAGTCACACATTTTATGTGTGAAATCATTCCGTTTGTGTCACATCACTTATCTTCCTATGTGGATCTAAATTCATCCTCAATCTATATTTTTCAATTTAGCTTTTATTCTATACTAAAATACATTATTACTTCACTTTTAAAAAAAAATATATCGGTACAACAGGGATATATCTATCAAATTACATTGTGAATTGACAAAAACAGTAGAACAAGAATCACATTTATTTATAGTTAACATTTGCATTAGAATATACTGCTAAAAGATAACATAATAATTAATCGAAACCTTTTTTTCGTCAAAAAGAAAAACTGATTGAATGATACGGTGCTAAAAGATTACTTAGTAACTAATTGAAGCCTCTTTTTCTATATAAAAAAAATAACCAATTGGAGCCTTTATCATATATGTAAACTTTGTTGAAAATATTATACGTAGTTTGTTGAGATAATTTTGCTACATAAAATATTAGAAATTTAGAAAAATTTAAATAAAATATTGAGTGGATAAGAACAAAAGTTTGTTGAGATATTTATGCCAAATAAAATATTGGTTTTTAAAAATAGAAAAAATAATAATAATATTGAGAATGAATGTGAGAGTGACACGTGGCATGAGAACCTTACTTTATATATATACTATTGATTAAAGTCAATTTACTCTCTTTATATATAGTACATGTTGATAATGATTTAAGTTATATTCTCCCTATTATAGTGAAATTATTTCTATTATAATGAGATTTAACTTTCTTCTAAAAAAATAAAAAACATATTTAACTTAACTTTTTATTAAAGATTTGAATAATATCTATATACTATATAAAGAGAAAATAATTCATATAACAAATAGATAAAAATAAATTTAAATATTAAAAAAATTATAACAACAGAATATGAGTGTGTGTTTCTATATATATATATATATATATATATATATATATATATGTGTGTGTGTGTGTGTGTGTGTGTGTGTGTGTGTCCATTTTTTATTCATTTATCCTTTAAAAAGTGTAACAAACTAGATGAGTATATTTATACTTACTTTTTTATTATCCTAATTATACCCTTAAACAACTTTTTCTATAATAAAGATTGTTATTGGTGTCATTAAAAAAAATAAGAATTCAGATTATATTTTTTTGTTATATTGTTGGTGTAATTGAAATAGTTATCATGGTTAGTTCATTTGTTATAATTTGAAAGGAAAAATCATTTATATTTCTACTTTTAAACAAAACCAAAATTTCACAAAAAAAATATATTATTCATAATTTTCAAACATTAGCGCAATAAAAAGAGCGGAAAAACGGGCACGTGAGTTCCTGTCTTTTCTTTTCGTTAGTTATAAGAAAAAAAATTATAATTATAATCCTATTACTAGTTTAAAAGAAGGGTATAATTGAAAGAAAAGTACTACACCAAAATCATACATCCTTTTTATATATAAGTATAGACTAGTGTTGGATGCCCGTTTGTTTGGTCTCTTTATTGCGTTAAAGCGTGTAAATTACGAGTTTATCCGATCTTTTTATTATGCTAAAACGTGTAAATTACGAACAATATTTTTTTTTATTAAATTTTTGATTTTGTTTAAAATTATAGGTGTATATATTTGCACTTTGAAATTGTAACAAATTATTCTTATCTTTTTTCAACGACATCAACAATATAACATCTTTATAAATGTTTATGTATATCGATCCAAAGCATCTGTAAATCCATCTAGATTGAAACTCTGAAAGATTCAGCGTCTTCCATCTACCGTGATAAGTGCCTTGTTGCCTTCTGGTATATAATCTTTATAAACATCATTGCTTGTGTGTTGTGTATCTGCTTTAGCATCATCATGAATTAATTAACGTAGTATAATATATCTTCTCAAAATATTGTCACAATTGTTTGTATGTGTCTGTTCATTATTGTGCTACTTATTCAAAGTCTTGTGTGTGTTCGTTATTGCTTGCAGCAGAAGCAATGAAGAAGTGTAAAAATCTAAACAGTGAGTTGCCAAATTGTGTTTTGTCGCATATCTTTTCCAAGTTAACTTTGAAGGATTTGGTGAAAACTAGCACATTGTCCAAACACTGGCTTCACGAATGGGGATTAAGAATGGACCTCAATTTCGATCTTCATAACATGTTTGACTATAATACACTTCAAGAGTTATCAAAAGACCTTCCACTCTTTGAAAGGCTCCAACCTCAATTTGCCACGAGATTGGATCAATTCATGCTGCATTATGAAGGTGCAGCGATCAATTCAATTCGAGTAAATTTTCCATTGGGGGATGAACATAGTGATGTAATTGATAGATTGATTTCCCAAGGAATTGCTAAAGGTGCCAAATGTATTGAATTGATATTCTCAGATAAAACTAAGGGAATGGATCGATACGATTTTTCTTTTACCCTCTTATCTAACACTAATTCTCTGATGTATCTGCACTTAGCTTACTGTCGCATAGTAACACCTATGGACTTCTCTGGATTGAAGAATTTGAGAACTCTTGTGTTGTGTCTAATTGGTGTGAAGCAGGATCTACTTCAGGGTCTGTTTTCCAACTGCGTCCATCTTGAAGACTTCACCCTTGATGATTGTAATATCATCACTGACTTGAAAATAATCGGTCCAACATTGTTTCATTTGAACATTGTTAACTGTGGGGTTTACGGCAAGCGGAGTATAGATATCATTGCATCAAATCTCTTATCCTTTGAATATTCTAGTAAATATCATGATGTACACCCAATAAAGATTAAGACTCATATGTTGTCACAATTTACCTTCAGAGGGAGTCAAATTTCTAAACCTATTGGATTTTCTGGATTGAAAAATGTGACAACAATTGTGTTGGATGGACTCTATGAATGTCTCCAAACTAGGGTCTTGCCTCTGTTGTTTCAAGAATGTCTCCATCTCGAGGACGTCACCTTGAAGAACTGCCTGATCGATCATGAAATGGAAATTACTAGTCTAAAATTGCGTCATTTGAAAATAATTGATTGTGGCTATGATGATTTATATAAGATAGCTATTGATGCATTGAATCTCTCATCCTTTGAATATAGTGGTGATAGGAGGAGGATATTTGATGTTACTGCTCCAAGCTTATTGAAGGTTTTCTGGAATGCAGCTGCAAGAGAGAAAAATAGATATTCCTTAGGTCCAATTCCAATATTACATCAGATTGAGAACCTAGCTATGATCACAAGCCATTCAGAGGTGAGCCATTCAAAAACTCATTTTTGTACCATTGTAAATAAATCTGCCTAGGGTTCTTTTAATTAATTGAGTCACTTGTTACTTTTAATTTATTTTTAATTTACTTTAAATATTACTAATGTATACAGATAGCAAAATTAAAGGAGGTCTTCGGTCAATTTCGAAATCTTAGACAATTGGAATTATTTATCGACGAAGCTTATGATCCAAATATGGGATACTTTTCGCTTTTAGATATTTTAATGGCTTCTCGACATCTCCAAAAGCTTTCTGTAACGGTGAGTTATTCGACTCTTTATTTGTAGGTTGTTGATTTTTATTTTAACATGTTATAACCGAACTTTTTTATGAATCATTGTTTTCAAAATAGTTATATGCAAATCAATTTGATTTGATGAAATTAAAATTGACTTTGATCTAGAAGTTTTACTCTTTTTTATTCAAACATGCTAAACATTTTTTTTTTTGGAAAAAGATAGGTAAACACCCTTTTTTATACACCTCTCATATACACCCCATATACTAAGGGTATTTTAGTAATTTTACATCACATCATCACCCATTTTCATCTCTTCTTTCAATGTTCTTGCCACATGTCACAAATGTGTGTGGGTGTAAAAGGGTGTATGCCACCTAAGTAGTTCATGTATAAGAGCTCTTTTTTTATATGCAATGTTAGTTTGTTAGAATATTGTTAAAGGAGCGAGGGAAATGTCAGTTGTAAGGGATTGAACTTTGGACATCTGTCTTAAACTCCCTCAATGTCCCAACCCTTTACCGCTAAGCTACACCTTCAGTGACACAAGTTAGAAGAATGAATTGAAATGTTTGATAAAATTAGCTGTTGAATTAAAAAGGGGGAGCCATGGGACAACAATAAAGTTGTTGTCTCGTGGCTGAAAGGTTATAGATTAACATCTTAAAAATAATGAACATATAAATGAGGGAAGATATATCAAACACTAGAATCATTAGTTCTAAGCTCAAATGCTACTTAAAGAAGTAAATAAAAAATATTTTAAGTTCATGAGAGAAGAATGCTATCGAACAGTTTTACTTAGCCATATGAGTTTATACGATATACATTACCTGTTTTAATCTTTGTCAAACTGAACCTTCATCATAATAAATAAGTATTGCATTAGTGTTATATGCGTGATCAAATTTTAAAATTTTCATGTGTAATATCATGATTGTTAATTTTCAATTTTCAGGTTAGAAATTCACCTGTGGTTGGCCTTAAAAAAGAACATGCAGGGTTTATTCACAAAGAATTGAAATATGTTGAGTTGCATGGTTGTGTATGCACCAAAAATGCAATTGAGTTTGCTAGGCACCTATTGAGGAATGTGAATTCGCTTAAGAAAATTACTTTCGGCTCTCTTGACAAATTCTATATGGGTGCCGGAAGATGGACTAAGGGCTCCAATAATTATTGGTTTGAACGTGATTTTATTCATGAAAGGCTAAAAGATGAAGTAAAAGGAGAATGCCAGCTTATAATCATGTAGTCATATAACTTTGTTCTGTTTTGTAATCATAATAAGAACGTCTTTTGGAAGTGAGTGATAATTAAAGTCAAAGTCTATTACGAGAATATAATTATGAACGGTTGGCCTTAGGGTCAAGCTATCTAGTTCAGATGATTAACAGAAACATTTATAGACTTTCATTTGGAACACTTAAGGCATAATATTAAGATAGAAATCTAGTAATTGACATAGTCATTGTAACAAACTATCGTATCTCATTAAGGCAGAGACATTATTACGAAAGTAATCTACAAAATAGCCTCTATAGAACATTGTCACCCTTAAGCATAATTGTTCTTCTTTGTCTCACCACGTCCATCATCAAACTCACTGAAAACTGACTGAAATTTGAACTCAGAATAATTGATATAACTTGCATTGAGATCCGCATCCATACTCCTATGCAGATACACAACAATCACGGCAATATCGTCGTAATAAACCGACCTAGTTACTTTAGAAGAAACAGACGGCCAACCACTAGGCCCAAGTCCTTTGGGAAATTTTATTATATCATGGTAATGCTGTCCCCATTCATGAGTAGCAGCTTCTATAGCATAAAATGCAAGTCTCTTTGCAATTCCCTGCACAAAAAAAAATAATAAAAAATTAGCAAACTAGAAAAGATAGTGATAAAGAAATAACAAATCAAGCCATAAATATACCTCTCGTGGATTTTCGAGTACAATCTTTGCAGCTTGCTCATTTGTTAGCAACTTCCACAATCCACTAGTTCCGAATATAATGAATTCATCGGTCTCTTCTAACACTTGTATGTATCTCGGGATTTGCTGATAGTAATGGCTCAATGAAAAGGGAAGGCACACATTCCCCTGGTGGGGCTCGGAATGAAGTCAGTGTAGTAAACGGCGCCTTTTTCATATATGCATTTCCAATGCATCTACTTGTCTGTTATAAAATTGGAAATATAAGTGTACTTCAGAAATAAAGAAAAAACCATGTAGAATAAATCAAAACAAAGCATAACAATACCTCACTTAGGCCTTTAACACGCATTGATCCGAATCTCTTGATGCAAATATCATCTGCATCATATCTATACTTTTCAGCCAGTTCTTCCTGAACATGAAAATTTGCACAATGGTGGTCTCTGACAATTTGCTCAACATGCAGCCTTTTAGTTGAGTTGACTCCCTTATGGGAAACAATAACAGCGCGGGAGCCTCCAACATTTGCAATATAGACTTTACCTCTCCGTAATATACAAATTAAACACCCGGAGCTGACGACACTCATGTCCAACCGTCCATCCTTATAACCATCTCTTGCGATTTCGATGAACTTCGCCTCAATTTCAGAAATGACTTCCCTCAAGATCTCCTCAGCTACACCATTAACACCCTCCCACACATCATAACAGGTAAAGATCATACTAAAATTGAGGCGAGTTATTAAGCGAAAGCAATTTTCATAAACGAATGTAGTACCAATGTATTAATTAAAATAAACTTACTCAAAAGAGTGGGGAATGCATTGTTGCAGAGATAGTCAGCAGCCGTGTTGTCTTTACAACCATCGTACAGTCCAACAAATGTTGCATTTTTGCAGACATCCACCTGGGACCGGTCTTCCATGTTTAAGTTAGCTTGAAGTGAAGCTGTAGAGAATTCCCCCAAAAAGTGTTTTTCTAGTTCTTCAGACCATGCTAGACGATCTTCATCTAAAACATTACAGGGATCTTCGTTCATCATTTCTTTTGCTTTTCACTTCTTGAAGATAGAAACTATATGTCAGAGAGAAAAGACTGAAGGAGAAAGGAAAAAAGAAATGTTCTTGAAGATAGAAACTATATGTCAGAGAGAAAAGACTGAAGGAGAAAGGAAAAAGAAATGGAAAAAAAATGAATTTGGTTGAATGAATGAATTAATATTGAATACAGCTGGTATGTTTTTTTTCACTTCTTGAAGACAAGAAAATGTGAATAGAGATGAATAGATTGAAGAAGAAAAGAAGAGGGTGAATGAGTGGTGAGTGTGTGGAAATAAAAACTGAAAGTGTTAATGAATGAATATTGCATACTAGTGTATTTATATGGTTACTGAAAATCACTAACTGGTAACAGATACATAACTGAATTTAACTAAGTTGTTAGGCCTTGAAATACATTACAGCATCCCTACTCATTCCCACCTTTGTTTTTTAAAGGGAAAACCCAAGTCCTATTTTAACCCAAAAAAAATGGTATAGGGAACTGTAAATTTTCTAGCTGTATGAAATGCCTTTTTTTTCCTCTAAATCTTGTTAGCTGCAAACTGTATCATATACAATTAACTAAAGAAGACCGTATAAGCCAAAACCAAAAGGGCATATAAATAACGAAAATGCAACACAATATTACTGATGTAGAGCTTCCTCTGTGGCCACTGTAAATTTTAGAATAAATTCTCAAAATATAGTCTCTAAATTATAGTTCCCTTTTTTTATTTGATTCACAGATGCCATAAAAATAATAAACATTTCTTAAAGTAATAAAAGTTCATTCATTAATCCATGTTAGGATGAAGAAATTAATGAAATATATTTCACATATACTTTTGAGATTATTGAAATCATTTTTCATATATTTGGAGAACCGTTGATTATTTTCATATACTTTGCTCCATCCCATTTGTCCTACCAGACTATCGATGTTCCAGCCCCACAACCAAATAGAACCAAGATAGCCCAATCTAGGACATAGAAAACCTTTTTCTGATGATAAACAGCAACAAAACTGTCATCTAAAAAAACTTTGATCATCTCACAGAAAACTTTCTTCATTATCTAAAGGCATGGTTTCGACAAGCACCATCAGTTTTGCCATCTTGCACATCTGTTTCTCAATTTTCTGTTCTGCGATAGACATGATACTTTAAAGCCACTACAACAAGATATTGATTTGACAGAAACACTATGTTCACCTTTGATTGAACAGCAAAGTAGAATGCGAGTAAATGTTAAGTGCGGGGAGATATATGGAAGAATGAATGCGTATGTACATTTATTTATGTATAATGTATGTATGCAATAATTATGCTATTAATTGATCAGGACACTTTTTCACCGTTGATTCAGAAACGAGGTATAATTATAAAAATGGTGCAAATAAATTATCAACATAAAAGAGGTTCAACGATGTGCATGTTACAGTTTGAACTCCATTTTCCAAAGTTCGGCAGAGCGCCCAAAGTTTATTTCTTATATACAGACAGATCTAGACACAATATTCCTTGTCTCACAACTGCGTAAATGAACACACTCTAGTAATGTACTTCAAAGACTACATCATCGAGATATCTAAAATACGATGATTGAACCCTGTCAGAGAAGGCTGTAAAGGAATTGATCCCAGGCACCGAGGTGATCCCTGGCACTGCAGACTGAATCTATTCCGGCTTTTTGTCGAAGAATACAACAATCACATAAATATCATCATGATAATCCTGCCTAGTTTCTTCAACAGAAGCACTAGGGCCCCTACTAACACCATGTCACATAGGAATCTCACAAAGCTCAGAATAGCTTATCTTCTTTCGTCTAGCTGCATTCTTTAGAGCAATCCGGCCTTTTGCAATTCCCTACAACAAAAACCCAACATACCATACCATAAATAAACAAACAAACATAATAGTAGTAAATAATAAAAGGAAAAACAAGTCGCAAAATGAACAAACCATAAATACATCTCGTGGATTGGTGTGAACAATTTTAGCTGCTTGCTCATTGGTCAACAATTTAAAAAGTCCACCAGATCCAAATATCATGAACTTATGAGTGTCTTTTAAGACTCGAGTATATCGCAGGTTCGGCTGATAGGAAAGGCCGGGTAAAACCAGAAGGCGCAAGTTCCGACCGTGGGACTTGGAAGGATGGGCTTAAAGTGAATGGTGCCCACTTCAAATATGCATTTCCTATACATCTGCTTACCTCACTTATGCCTCCAACATTAGCATTGTGATCTCTGACCAACTGCCGAACATGGAGTCTATTAAATGGACCCATATAAGCCATTATAGCATGGGAGATATGTATATATTGCAGGTCAGATATTTAAGTATGTTAAGTGTGAACTCGTGCATACCTCAAAAAAAAAAAAGTGTGAACTCATGCAAATATATCTATACCCATCAATTTAGACAAAAAACTAAAAAAGGTATGGGGTAATGTAAAAATTGTAGCTGTGGAAAATTGTTTTCGCTCCCTGATTCTTGTTGTCATCCATATTCCTAGCACAACATACACAAGAACTTCTAGTAAGCTTAATTTCTTGATTTCTATATCGTTTTTAATTAAGAAAACAATTCCCATCTCATAAGTTCTGTGATATACATCTCCTAACTTCTTGAAAGAATTTATCAAGGTTCGGTGCAAACTAGAATATGCTGCTTTTCTCGCTGCTACGACAGATGGGCATCCAAATAACAAGACAAAACACAATTATCCTACTCATAAGCATGCAGACAAGATATTAATAAAAAAGAATACTCACTACATAGAATTGAGAAGAGGTTATTACTCAAGAAGTTGGAAGCAACGGCACCATTTTGGCCATTGTAAATTCCAACAAGAGTGCTTTATGGCCAACATCAAGTTGGCTGCGATCCTCCATAACACCATTCGACTGAACCACAGCCATTGAGAATTCGCCCAACCACCCTAAAGGATCATCATCAAATTCATTAATTTCAGCGCAGTTTTTGCTTGTGCAAAGACAAATTAAATTTCGAAGCCACTAAAACATGATATTGTGTTCTTGGGGAAACTGAAACTAGGTATGATCTCAAGAATACCTCTAGCTAGAAGAAGAAAATGTGAGAATAAGTGATGAGTGTGTGGAAGAATGAATAGTAATGAAAATCAACTAACTAAACTAACTGAAAACAGAAAAATGGCAAGAATATATCTAACTAAACTAACAGGCATATGACTGAATTTAACAAACTCAAGTAACAGATATATAACTGAATTTAACTAACTACATTGTAAAAGGAAGATTTTTAAATTAATGAGGTTATCGGTTTTCCCTAAATTTGTTTCTGATAGCCGCTGGTCATATGGACGGATACCACAGCCGTAGCCGGTAGCCTATGGCAAAGCGCATTCTGGCCGTCATGGATTGTTTCAACTATAGGTGTTAAACTATTCAAGCATATTCACTGTGTGATGTCCAATATTCAATCATCAAAATATGAATATTCCAAGACCCGTCAAGATAATATTGAACCATATATTTAATAAATCAATAAAAGACCAATATAGTTGCTTACAATAACAAAATAACAAAGCATAGAAATAACATAGCACGAATAGATGTTCAACTAAACATAACATCTCAAACAACTCATGAGTTCTTTCTTTCAAATGAAACTAAACACAATTTTTTCATTATGAATCAACTCAAAGCAATAAGTGTTTCCAATCTTTGATCTGCAATCTTTCTTAATCTTTCTCCAACTTCATAACGTTTCGTCCACTTTCAACTTCATAAATTTTCAACGACATTCTATATATCTACTCAAAAAAAGCATCTGGCATAAACTGCAAATACAAACAAAAATATCATTTACTATATGTGTGGTTCTATAACATCTCTATTTATACCTATATCTATATATCTACATAGTTTATAGTTACCACATTTTATGTAAGTAATTAATCATACTGCATACGAGGAATTCACAAAAAACTCGTCTGTGTTATGTTTCAACACATTAGAACCTCCTGAATTTGTAGAAGGGATCCCTTTTTTATAACCTAGTCAATGATAAAAGGAATTAAGAAGTTGGTGTAAATTTGATTAAGAAATGTTAATCAAATATCAATAACAAAAAACAAAAAAAAATTTATAGAAAAAAGAAACAAAAAA
>Ga0228711_1008533_pt1 | contig 14315 bp, 10 predicted proteins | sample MedpolnodulmetaG_2_FD_177996 | JGI IMG/M metagenome (GOLD analysis project Ga0228711, IMG submission 177996) | Root nodule microbial communities from Medicago polymorpha collected in Santa Monica, California, United States - brown nodules | ecosystem: Host-associated > Plants > Roots > Nodule...
ATTTGGGTGTTGATAATTGTTGAATTGATTATTATTGGGATCCATTTTACTAAATAAAGACTAAAACTTCAAAAGAAATGCTAATAGAAAGCTAATAGAATGCTAATAATAAGATTAAGAGAGTGAAAAACTTGGTTTTTTTTTTCTGTGTCCAAATCAAATGATCCAAGTCTCTATTTATAGAGAGAAAAAATCATGAATTTTGGTAAAAAAATAAACAAATAAAAAAATTATTTCCAATGAAATAATTGAGTCCAAATTATTAAGATGATAAAAATCCAAGCAGCCAATCATAATCTGCCAAGTGTCCCAACTTTATCCAATTCTCTTTCTCTCTCCGCGTTCCCTGTCAACCCACTCTCCCTGTGGCGCGTGTATCTCACACGCCTGTTTTGGCCAATAAAAACGCGACGCGTGGCAGTTCGGTCAGACTTTCAACATGTTGATTTGCTTCATCACCTCTTTCCTCCACATCATTTTCAACTACCTCATTACAATGGTTCAATATATTGAAGATGGCTTTCAATAGGCTCATTGCACTTGGTCTTATATATAAACACCATTTGACTAAAATTGTGTCCTTGAATATAAATCCCTTTTTAAATTATTATATGCATTTATTACTTTTTCCCTAAACATACCCCCCAATTTATACTACTAAGTTGTCTTAAAATATGAAAAGTCAAATTTGATACACATACAAACAAATTACAATTTAATAATATTAACACACAAAATAGACACATTAACTGCATTAGTAGAATGAGTGATGCTATATAGTACGGATTTCTTGCCTACGAAAATTTACGGACGTGCATTAACTCTTACTCCTATAAAAGATACAAGAGGTTTTAAATTAAATAATAAATAAAAAATATTAAACCGACTCAGTTCTACATACTGAGTCATAGAAAGAAAAAACAATCAAACAATGTGTTTCTTTTCTCGACACTGTTTCTGTTTGAACTCTAGATCTTTATATTTTTTGTTTGACAAAATTTGAACTCTAGATCTTATTCACGCACAAAAGTGGTGATTTATTAGGGGACCATTCCAAAACTGCATAAAACTTTTGAACTTGTTTGATGATTTCACCTAGCTTTATCATCTAATGAGGTGATTTTATACATGGTGATGGAATGAGAGGAGAATCAATTAGATGTTAATTAATCATAAAATCAAAATAAATTTGTTATGGGATTTATCAGAACCAACATTAATCTGTGATGCAGGAGAGATGGATTTACTTTTCCAGATATGGAGTTTGAGTAGTTGGAGAACAGACTTGGTAATATGTGGGCCACTGGTATGATTTTTTTGAATCATCCGTGAAATTCCGTAGAAACATTTCCGTACCATTTAGCATTTTCCTTAGTAGAATAGTTAAATGGACAAAATTCAATAAATAAGAGTATTGTAGTAAATCTATACTATATATATATAAAGAAAACTACCACTTTCGACACTTTTGGGCTGAAATTTTCTTTTAAAAAATACCTTCAATTTTCAATGCAAGTAACACATGTGACAAATAGATAATAATAAATTTAAATATCAAAACAAATAAAACAAACACAATAAGAATATATATTTTTATTTTTTTTCCTTTATCCGTAAGCAACTTTAACACATATGAATATTTATATATTTTTTATCTTAATCAAAATCAAAATTTTATAAAAAAATATCGTTTATAATTTTCAAACATCAGCGCAATCAAAATCACATGTCGTCTTTCCAATGATAAATAATAATAAATATTACATTGATATTTATTTTGAGATAAAAAAGAAAAAAAAAATGTTTTATGAGACATTTGAAATGAGACGCACAAGAAATACAATGAAAACAATAATTGTCGAGCAAGATAGAGTCTAATACGCCAGCATTGCCTATTGCTAGCTATCATTTTCCTCCCTTCTTTAACCCGTTGTGCAGCGTAAGCATTCCACACTCCACTCTCTTCTCCTTCTCATTATTCCACCATGGCCAAAGAGCCCGAGAGCGCGAACCCAGATCAACCACCACCCACAACCCGACCCGTCGGCGGCACCGAATACGGCTGGTGCAAAGCCGTGCCTGGCGGCACAGGCTCCACCGTCCTCAGCCTTCTTCTCTCAAAACCACCACAAATCCCTCATCTCCAAAACGCCCTCCACAAACTCCAAAATTCCCACCCTATCCTCCGTTCAAAGATCCACTTTGACACCACCGCCAACACTTTCCTCTTCATAACTCCTCCAAATCCCACCGTTCATATCCAATCATTCGATCTTCAACAAACCGAACAAATCCTCAACGGTCACGATCACGACGATCTCGTCGATCCTTTCCACAAGCTACTCGAACACGAGATGAACCTTGACAGTGACACGCGGCGAGATCGTAACGACGTTGACGTTGATGTTATGTACGCTAGCACGTACGCGATTGATGAAAAACGGTTAGCGGTGTTTCTCCGGTTGCATACGTCTGTGTGTGACCGTGCTGCGGCGGTTGCGTTGTTGAAGGAATTGTTGCAGCTTGTTGCTGGAAGAGGTGGTGATGATGGTGGTGGAATAAATGAAGATAAGGTGAATTTGGCGATTGAGGATCTGGTTCCGGAAGGGAAGAAGAATAAACCGTTTTGGGCGCGTGGATTGGACGTGCTTGGTTATTCGCTTAATGCGTTTCGGTTTTCGAATTTGAGTTTCGTGAATGCTGATTTGCCGAGGAGAAGTAGGATGGTGAGGTTGCAGCTCAATGCTGATGAAACCAAGAGGTTGCTTGATGTAAGTCACTATCACTCTATCACGTTTCGTTAATTATGTTTCTTTTTTGTTGGTTATGCTAAGTATGCAACAACTATGAGCACGTAGGCAAACACCTCACTCGATACTAACACGGAAATAATTTGTAAAATTAGATAAAATTGGACGTACCGGTATGTGTTAGTGTGAGATACCAGGCACAACTTCAATCAAAAAGTGTCTCTGCTACCTCGTTGAAACCGTATACAAAATACTATTACCCTGTTCTTATCAATTTATCATGAGAAATGCTAGCAACATACCTTCCAACACACACTTTTCAACACACTCTCTTTGATTGGTTAAAATTCACATGGGACCCACCAAATTTATATGGGACCCACATGATTTGGTGGGACCTATGTGAATTTTAACCAATCAAAGAGAGTGTGTTGGAAAGGGTGTATTAGAATGTGTGTTGCTAGCATTTATCATTTATCATATAGTATGATATGATATTGGCACCCCAATGTCACCAAAATGCTACCCCTATCATATCATGCTCAAGACTTGGATATGTTTGTTAATAGTTTTAGGCTACATTTTTGTGTATTCTCTTTTAGATTGTTTACTATTAACATTAATGAGATACCACAAAGATCAGAACAATATTACTTATATTTTATCATGTTTAATTAAAATTTGTTATGTACTTCTGTATTTGTTGATTCCATGGTATGGTATTTTTTTTGGGTACAATTATTGAATGGTGTTTTAAACCTTTGAAACTAATCGATGTATTGGTGACTTGGTGTATCTTTACCAGTGTTTCTTAAATTTTGGTCCCCACACCCATAACATCACTAGTCCCTTTGGACATCGACTCTTCATTAGTTTATTTTTGGTTCTATCTTCATTATTTATTTATTTAGTGAAGTACCCTTATTTTTTTATGGAACTAAAGTGCATCCTTATTAATAATAGTTGAGTTGGTTGTAAAATGTAACAATGTTTCATTCGTATTCTAAAATGAAACTAAAGAGACAAGTAAATATTACTACAAACGTGACACTTAATATGAGAAGAATGTAATATTACCATTTATGTATCACTAAGATTAAGAACTGCCGTTTAAGGTATTGCATTTTGTTAAAAATTATCAGTTATTAAATGAATACTCCATATTAGTTGGAGTAGTTGAAGGAAGTAGCAATGAAATGCTTAGATAAATTATTTAATTAAATGAGGATATTATTAAAAATAGTTAATGAATGCTATTTTAATATTATAATAAAACCACATATAATTTGTTTTCAACAATAAAAACAAGTACTGGTAGTTGTAGGTCTGCTGATTTTGTTTTATTCAATAGTAATATTAATAATAGTAAAAAAGTTAGATGATTGGAGAGAACCCCAACCCATTGGGGAGACGTTTATTGTGTATGGGGGTCCATGTCTGGAAGGGTGATTGAGGATATGCCAATATGGGGACAGATATGGGTGCAATTTGATGTATCTCTAATACAGCTATGGCAACACCAGTAACTTTTTTTTGTTAAAATTTGACGTGCGTAGGGATAATTTTGCATTTATTTTTGTTTTTTTACTAATGTTTATTGATTTTTATGTTTCTGAATGTAAATTCATTGATTCTCGTTATGTTATAATTATTTTGATGATTTGTATAAACTATAAAGTGATTATCTACATTCACCCTTATGATAGGTCTTTCTTATAAAGAAACAAAGTAAATAAACGAGGCATTTATAAATTTGTTGTAATGTCAGCAAAAAAATAATCTATAATATTTTTACAAGAGTAAAATGAGAATTGAAAATTACTAATTTATTCTTAAAAAAAAAAAAAAGTCTGCCAAGTTGTTTCTTGATGGGCATTAAAATATCTCTTGAAAGATTAATTTAAATTTTATATTTGAGAAGAGAGTGGGCAACAACTTAAAACTCCTGAGGAGAGTTTTACTTCTTGTGTATTGAACTATACCGAATTCAAAGGATTACTCTATATTTGCAAACACTTATACCCTTTGATGCAACAGAACAATTAATTGTAGTATAGAACTAGTATAGCTTGTCTTATATAACCACTGATTCTGTCTCTTCAAATGTTAAAAACTAATCTTGAATATTGCAATCCTCATTAGCAAGCCTAGATTTCCTTTTTTTAAAAAAGAAGATGAAGATGCTAGTCTTTTTGAAAGAAAAAAAAAAGGTGATAGTTCATATTAAGAAGTCAAGCCTGGTAAGCCTCATAAAAAACAGTATGAATAGGGGGAGCCTCCATTATGAATACTCTTATGAAGTCAAGCCCCTATTAATTCTTAAAACAAGGTTGCTAATGAGGATTGCAATATTTTAAAATATCAATTAAGGCTTAATAGGGGATTGATGATTAATTGATATTTACTTATGATTTTAAAAAACAGAGAATACTCTTTAGAAGTCAAGCCTGGTAAGAATTAAGAAGGGAGAGCCTCCATTATGAATAGGGGGTTTGTGTTTCATCACGCCCTGGTACCTGGTTGTGTGATCCAATCTTTTAAAATATCAATTAATTTAGAATAAGCTAAACAAGGTGATAGTTCATATTTTGTTTGGGAGGAAGTAATAGCCAATTTAAATAATATCGTATCGGCTGCCATTTTTTTGGAGGCATAAATTTATCTTATCTTTTCTTTCATCCGTTGGTCTTCGTAATAAAAATTTAGGCACTGAATAATATAAGCCAGCTCACCTGATAAAAGTTCCTTCAACATGCTAAATCAGTTTGTTATGTATCCAATGTCAATCTAATTGTTATGAAATTTGATCGATATAGCATCCTACCTCTCTGTACACACTTTTTGCCTATGATCTGGCAGTTGAATGAATTAAGTTAATCATGCAAGATTATGTAGGGATGCAAATCAAGAGGAATTAAACTTTGTGCGGCACTTGCAGCAGCTGGAATGATTGCCGCATGGGTCTCTAAGCGCCTTCCAGATTATCAATCGGAAAAATATGCTGTAGTAACACTCATTGATTGTCGCCCACTTCTTGATCCAGTACTTTCCAGCAGCCATTGTGGTATGCCATAGTTTCTGGTATTCTTTATTCCATTTTTTGTTTGTTTTATTAATTTAATTGGTACGTACTGTTAGTGTTTAAAAGTTTTATGCATTCATTCAATATATTGCTGCTACTTTGACATTACACACGACAGGTGACAAAATCCTGTTCATATCGTTTGGCAGTGCAATTAGCTTAATTTTGTGTAGCAATTAGGTTCTCAGCTTTTAGACAAATTAGTGAACTTGGGTACCTCCAAATACTGCATTACCATTTTCCAATTAATTATTCATGATCCAAGCATACTGATGGAATGTGATACCGACTTCGTCCCTTTTTTACGACTCCGTTCAAATTTTCAACAGCATTAATCATTTCTTTACCAACATACCCTTAATTGTATTATAGTATATATTTTTTAACATGTAATAAATACGATCGAAACATAAAGTAATTCTTTTTCTGAATAGTAAATTTGTAAAAAAAAATTAAAAAAATTGTCAACAAATTTAATACTATTACCAATTTTCTTAATTCTTGTGATTTAGTCAACAATGTCTTATATTTAGGGATGAAGGTTCGTTCCTTTTAAATTGTTTGGCAAAAGTTTAACATTCTTGCCTATTAATGTGTTGTTTGGTTCAGGATTTTACCATTCTGCCATTTTAAACACCCACGATGTTTGTGGTGAAACCTTATGGGAGTTGGCAAAGAGAAGCTACACATCCTTTGAAAATGCTTTGAACTACAACAAACATTTCTCAGATATGGCTGACCTGAACTTCCTCATGTGCAAGGCCATTGATAACCCTGGTTTGACACCATCGTCATCCCTTAGAACTGCATTGGTCTCCGTATTTGATGACCTTGTCATTGATGATTCGAATGAAATGCATGAAGAGCTTGGATTGGAAGACTATTTGGGCTGCGCTTCCGCACATGGTGTTGGCCCATCCTTAGCCATGTTTGACGCCATACGGAATGGAAAGTTGGATTGTGCTTGTATATATCCTTCACCCCTTCATTCAAGAGAGCAGATTCAAGAACTAGTTGATCATATGAAGAGAATACTTGTGGATGCTTGTAACAGTGAAAATCAATAAGTTGATCAATAATTTAATTACGAGCATGTGGTGAAAATTTCTTTGACCAATTCATAAGCTTTGTTGCCTCTTCATTTTCAGTTTGTGGTAATACCTTCTCCAGAAATGCAGATTATTTCTCTGCTCTGAGATGGTCCCAAGAAATGAGAGGGTTATTGATTTATTTCAGTCAGAAACTTTGACAATTATGACTGAATCAAGTTACTATAATATGCTTTCACACACCTTGCATACATATTCACGTAACATTTTTATATTCATCATTTTTGTTAAACATTCCACTTTTGTTATGAACACCTGAACTTTGATTTTCTATCCTTACACAAACGTGAGAAGATGTGCTTCGTGTTAATATGCACTTAAGCATTTTGGATCCGGACATTGTTCGTTAAGTTAGTATTGTCTTTCTATTTATTTTTAAGGTGTTTGCAGACGAAATGAAATTTTTCATCATTTAGAGGTTGAATGAAACTTATAACAAATAAATGATTGCCCATTTTCACTTTTAATACGAAACTTGCTAAAGTGAACTATGGTTAAGCAAAACACATTTTCTTGAATAATAAGCCACTAATGCAATTAAATTTAATGTGCAGAAGCAATTGTTGATGTTAGGGTAGGGATCCATTTATACTAATGTAAACCACCAAGCAGGCCATTCTGGTAGTTATTAGCTAATATATTTATTTATTTATCAAGAAAAATTAATGAGTCGTTTTCCATGTTAGTTGCTTACTTTTCAGTTATCTATTTTTGTATTCTTAATAATCAGAATTTTGAGAATAATAATATGGAGAATGCTAACCAATGCCCCATAGACATTGGTTAAACAACCAAAACATGTAAGTTTTTTTTATAAAAATCATCCTTGAGAATATACATTGCATTCCAAGTATATTTTTGAAAAATCATTCTTGGAAATGAATTTGTTAACAAGAAACAAGCAATATTCCCATAGTTGAATGTAAATCATAGTAGCACAGAGAATGTCCCTCTCTCTAGGGGTACACAAAAATTCTACGTGAGCACACCTATAATGTAACTATAGTTGTCTATTCGTTTATGTTGATGTATTAAATTTTACTCAACGTTTCCATATTTTTTATGTACTCTTGCGGAATTACTCAACCAACATACAGTAATATTAACTACTACCTCATGACAAGGAAAGTCTAAGAGAAGAGCACCTAATACACATGTGAAATTTTCAGTGCTAGCAAAGTTTTTTTAGTGCTACATGTGAACTTATTATAGGTATAGACATTTTTGCCAAATCTATGCATTACAAATTCAAGTAAGACACTAGTTGACTAATTGAAAGTGCCAAATTTCTGCCACTAATTACTGAGGTCACTTTTGCGGCACTTAATGACAATTGTAAAAGTTGGGGGCATGTTTGCTAAACAGTATACGGGAAAAATATTAAAGTAAAAAAATAAAAAAAGCATAAGTTGACCAATATGGAAAAGATCACTATGGCCATGATTTATTTACATGTCAAATTAATACTAATTGACAAAATGTTTGTAGCAACAGCTTCAATAAAAATTAAAGGTCACTAAGATATTCGAGTTTTGATCTACTACCGTTGATGTACGTTGTAGTGGGTTGTAGAGCCATTCGATCTAAATATAAATTACTTATGGATTCAGATCAAATAGTTTTCTAGTCCACTGTATCGTGTATTGACGTAAATGATCTGAATGCAGGTCATCCCTAAGTCCAATTGGATTCTTTGTTGTAGCACATCTCTCTACAACAAAAACTAGCAAAAAGAAAGAGAAGATTGAGAGTAAATGGTGACTTGGATTCTCTCCATTTCCACAACCTGTCACACAAAATGTACCATGCAGCTGTAGGGATCTAAATCCCACAAGAGAGGTGATACTTCCAATGCATTGTAACACTAATTAACCAATAAAAATGAAACAAGGACTACATCTATTTTTCAACACTTCAAACAAAATCTTGAAAAATCTTTCCTAAGTGAAACTTGCCATTGTTACATTCAATAGCATTTACAACCTCTTGAAATGTTGAAACACTACATGGAACTACCAAACCATTCCTCTGCTCAAATCCAAACTCATTGTATGACTTCTCCAACAACATCTTGAATAAAGGGTGAGAAAGATAGCTTGTTGGAACCACATGTCTCTGGTGCTCTTCCCCTACATAGAGTGCAAAAAAACCAGTTGGAGTTGTGCTTGTGGAGAATTCTTCTTCATATCCCTTCAACAAGCATTCATTGTAGGGAGGACCAGTGTTTGAGTCAGCTCCAGCTCCACCACTAGCTTTCACCTTCTTGGCCAGTTTCTTCAATGATACCATTCTTTTCCCTAGCATTTTGATTATTGTTACTAAACTAAGTTGAAAATAAGAGGAGAGGTATGTGAAGGAAATTGCGATGATTTTTGTGCAAGTTTGAAGGGAGGACTTTAGGACTATATTTGTAAAGAGGTAAGAAAGTGATGGACGAATAAAAAAGTACAAAGGGAATGTTACCTTTTGAAAAAGTCCACTTTCCACGTTTGAATTATATAAAAAAGTTATGGCATGTGAATGTTTTGAGATGTACTATAGGTTTAAATTAGTTTTACACTACATTTAATAACAATTCATCATATTGATTTCGTATAAATAGTTCGGTTAATGATCTAAAAGACTCAATAAATTTTAAGGAGTTCCAATTCTCATAATTCAAACTTGGAAAATCAACATCTATCTATTCAAAAATGAAAATTTATCATACTAATACATAACCCCATGTCTTTTTTTCTTGAAAATTTATAAATAACCGTAATATATCATTTTTCTATTGGAGGTTAATACAAAACATAGTTTGCACTATACCACATTTTTTTTCTTGAAATATTCTCAAATATTTTATTGAAAATTTAAGTTGTCTTGAAGTGTGATTAGTGGTTTAATTACGCATGACCTTATAATAGTTAAAAGGGATAAAAATAGATTATCTGTTATACTGTTAAAAAATAAAGATAAAAAGCACCAACAATGTGTGGCACACTACCACTTATAAGTGGTTGAGCAGTATGATAGATAATACAGTTGGTGTGGTGGGTCTCAACTCCAAATTTGTTGGTTGTAATTTTTAGGTGTCCATTGTATACGTGTCAAGGGAATGGCGCAAACTAAGGGCTAATCAAAGATTTAAAAATTGCAATATTGTTGACATTTAATTAATCAATGATATAGTTCAATTTTGTATTTTCAAAAAGAATATGGTATCATTCATTAAAAATGGGGAGACCACACTATGGTTATTTGTGGTCCACTACATGGGAATCATTTTTGTTTGAAACTATATTTCATCACGGGTTTAATTTGGCTCTTTTTATTGTCTTATGTTATACCAATACCAAAAAATTCATCTCTCTAATGTCAAATTAGAAACAATAATTTTGAGAGTAGCATAAGAAACAAAGTAGTTCAAAGTATTGTGTTAATTGAGTCATGATTTTGGATCTAAAACTCCACCCCCTCAACCCAAGATTGACGAACAAAAACAAATTTAACCATGACGGCAATGGAATTGATTTGATGTTTTGCTTCAATTAGCTTAACATTGAAACACAATGATAAAGAATGCAACATGACATTAATTGTCTCTCTCCCATGAGTCATAAAGCGACATAACGTGCATAGCAACAAATGAGCTGAAAGTAGTCAAATATTATTCAACAAGAATGCAATTATTTTTCAATAAAAATATATTTACAAAAACGATATCCATCATCTCCCCTAAAAAAAACGATATCCATCATCTATAAAAAGTAATATTTGCCAGTTTGATAAGTTTTTTTTTTATTGAGAAATATTGTTTCTCGCGACAAGATGTATAACGAACGCATAGCATATTCTGTTGTGAGTGAGATGTTAGTATGTTCTGTTAGATTCAACTTTTATTTGCTCACTTTTGCAAATTTATTTAATGGCCGTAAAAATTCCAATATTATTTCTCTATGAGAATTTAAAAGTCTGACCAAATGAATGTTAGGATGACCTATTTCGAAATAATGAGCTCAATATGATGGATGTCAAGTAATCCATTTTAAAACAAGGAGAACTATAATTAGAAGAGTGCTCAAGAACATAAGAAGTCATGGTTGAGGGAAAAACACAAACCGACACATGTCAACATCCATCTCTCGTACTATGTGTTTTAGGAGCACTATTTCTTTTGAATAGCAAAAGAACTCCCATATATTAAAACATGGGACCAAATACAATTAGCACTACATCCAAATGAAAAAATAAAGGACTAAAAAAATATATTTTGCCCAGCCAAAACTATTTCATGAACATTATTGTTGTCAAGAGGCCTTTCACCATATATCTAGAAATTCCTATAATCCTTATAATTCTTTCACCATAGATCATTATATTGATAAATTAATTGTAAGAGGCCTTTCACCATCCTATGTTTTTTTTTACATAAAAGTTTTATTCAAATGCTAAAACAAAGATTGTAGAATCAAAATTACGTCTATTTGAATTTGGTAAAAGGGAAATAAAACAAGAACTATGAGTAAACTATTAAATTGGTTTCTGTCTTTGTACTAAATTCTCAATTTAGTTCCTGACTCTATTAATAACTCAAAATGGTTCTTGTCTTTGTCAAATGTTTCTCACATTGGTAACTGATTCAATTAGTTGTTTTGTATTTTGAGTGTTACTAGCTCAATGTCTTTTGGATATTATTTAGTAGTTAATGACATAATGTCTTTTGGATCTTATTTGGTACATTAATGGCTTAAAATGCAAAACAACTAATAGAGTCAGTGACCAATCTGAGAAACGTTTGACAAAGACAGAGACCAATTTTGAGTTATTAATAGAGTCAGAGACCAAGTCGAGAATTTGGTACAAAGACAGGGATCAATTTAATGATTTACTCCAAGAACTATAGTTTTGATACCTCAGATTTAGTTCTTTCACGCAGTATTTTTAAAATCCCCTTAACACTATTTTTGTCGACAAAAAATTCCCTTAACACTCTTCACCGCCACATTTTCTCTAATTTTAGACAAGATCATCAATGAGGTCTAAAAAAATGTATTGCGTAAAATCTTAAAATGATTTTTTGCGGAACTTTGTTTATGAAAAGTTGATTTCGTAATACTCAATTTCGAAATATATATGTTTATTGTATTTGGAAAAAGATCTATGGACACATATACACTCATGTACACTTTGAAAGAGAAAGAAATAGAGAAGATGATATGCTAGATGTAATATGTGGTGTAATAAAAAAATGAGAAATGATATTTGTACAACTATTATGTGACAACTTTTGGACAACTTTCTCTCTCATACTCACATGACATTCTTATTCTCTCTCTTCATTTTTTTCTCTCCATTGTTTTTGACCAATAAGAAGAGAAAAAAGCAAGGTTGTCACCAAAGTTGTCATCAATTGGATGTACAAATAGATAAAAAGAAAATTAGGTGTTGAATGCATCTTCAAAAGTTAATGGTGTACACATATAAGAGCTCATATTGTGTATGGTGAAAGTAAGTGTTGTGTGAGATTTCCTCCCTTCTTAGCCTCAACAACAATATGATTTCCCAACATATTCTAAGCGAAAGAAAACAAAATGAGCTTTTGACGTTAAGACTATCATATTCTAAGTGAGTTTTTCTAATTAAATTTTCATAGATATTTTTGCCTAGAGAATCACTCTTCTCTCCATTGCTCACAAGCCCCAAATTTTTTGTTTTTTCCTCTAACAAAATGTTTAGGAGTTATGAATTGAATGGTTCGGAAGATAACTCGCGTTCTGCATATTTTGTGGGATAACTCTTGAATGGTCCTTTTATATGCCAACACAGAATGGGTTGTACACTTTCATTAGTAAAATTGCACTCAACCTCTATCCTATCTAAAAAGTTTGAGTTTCTATGCGTTTTTTTTCTCTCTTTCTAATCAAATTCCTTCAATGAAATATGATCATTTCTCACTTTTATATGACCAAATACAATATAAAGCTTACGAGTGTCTTTTACGTTGATTTTTTTTGTTGTTTTAGAATACACCTGTGAGATATATGAACCGAACTATGTCTGCCATGTTTTCACTAATTTTGCTAAGTGTTTGTCAATTGTCTTCGTTTTGTATGATATTTTTAGCATGAAATTGTTTGATAAGTGTTTTAATGTATTATTTTTTATTTTGTTTTGTGATATGTATGCAGATATGGTTGAACCTCAACCAAATAATGTTCAACCAAACGTCCATGCTATTGATAGTGCAGAATACTTTGTTACTCAAAAGACATATCAAGATCGAGATGAGTTGAAACGAGAATACACATGTTCTAGGAAATGCAGATGTCCGTTTAGGTCACGCGATTATTTTAAGGCATCCAAAATATGGAGCCTTAGTGTTGTTTTTGGATTGCATAACCATAAGATGGAGCAAAAGTTAGAATGTCATATTTTGAACGGTCGTTTAGATGTTGAAGAGAAAAGGTCTGATGATGAGATGATAAGAAATATGGTCTAAACAAATGGAATCATTCAATTCGTAACTCCCGAGCGATGTGTTTAGAGGCAAAAACATAAAATTTAGAGGCACGAGAGGAATAAAGGGAGACATAAAAGCAAATTTCTTTAGTCTATTTATCAAAATGTGAACTTGGAGAATTTTAAATATTGAAGTTATAAAGATTAAAAATATCAAAGTCCTATAACGATCATGAACACATAAACACAAATGTGGAGTGCTCGTGCCATGAATATTGGAAATTGTTGATTGAAATATATATTGAAAATTTCTCATCCCACTTTTCTTGTTTCTCACACGTCCTCTATAAATTTAAACATTTTTTTCAATTTTCAAATTCAACAATTCAAACAGGCCTTTTTTTTTTTTAATTCGCTAAGTGCAAGAAATTTGTCACAATCGTTTTCGCCACAATTCAATTTTGGTTAAAACGACTTGACTATTTTTTTTCTTTAAAGATAGGAAAACTCATTTCATATTTTAGGGTTCGAAAATAAGAAGCCTTTTTTTGGAATTTTGGAAAAGGTGAGAGAAGCATGAAATGTGAGAAAAGAAATTCACAAATATATTTCATGCCCTTACATTTTTTCTGAGAGAATCATGCCCTTACATCTATCTTTATACTCCCACAATTTATCTCCCGTGAGCTTAACTCAGTATAGAGACAATGCATAATAATTAATAATATATCCAACGTTTGGGATTCATACTCTGACCACCACAATTTTTTTTTTCCACAATTTAACAAAATTCTCAATTTTGCGTTTTTAATTTAAACTACTTTCTTTTGCAATTTTTTTGAATTTGTAAAAAATTTAAATATAAAAAAAATTATTTTAAACAAATAAATTTGTGAGGTAGGGGGTGTACTATAGAGTATACTTTTCATG
>Ga0228711_1008534_pt1 | contig 14315 bp, 7 predicted proteins | sample MedpolnodulmetaG_2_FD_177996 | JGI IMG/M metagenome (GOLD analysis project Ga0228711, IMG submission 177996) | Root nodule microbial communities from Medicago polymorpha collected in Santa Monica, California, United States - brown nodules | ecosystem: Host-associated > Plants > Roots > Nodule...
GGCTTTTAATAAAAAAAAAAAAAAAGTATTTGACTAAAGTTGCATATTTAAGAAAATAGATACCAATTACCAACTCAGGTAGAAGGATTTTAGACTCTTTTTTGTTTTTCTTCTAGAAAACAATCTTAATTCATTTCATCGGCAATCAAAATACAAATACACTGCGGTCAGCAAACACGTGGGACCTAGTATAAAATAAAGTTAATTTTGCTACTGCATGAGTGACTCCATTGATATGTCTCGAGCTGACTTCGACATGGACTCCACTAGTGTGTCATTAAGACAGGAATATCATTAATATTGACAAATTCATGTATAATATGTTTTTTTTTCAACTCATTATTGTTTTTTAACCAAACAAACATACCACAAGTACAAGCAGCGGCAGTAGTTCTCTGTTACAAACCCAAAGGAATATCATTAATGCCACTGGTTTTGGAAAGAGTAAGGATCACGTTCATTTCTCAATAAAAATGAAGGGCTGTATTACTAATGCTTTGAGTGTATAAAAGTCCAATTATACAAAATACATATCACATTTCTAGAAATAAAAACTTTTGTATACCCAAATTTTTAGTAATGGTGCTCATACTTTCTTTTGAGAAATGGAGAGGATTCATACTCTTCATATTTCCAAAAGAGTCCGACACCAAGACACGCCTACTCCGAGGAGTGTCCGTGCTTCATAGGAAATATGTCTTTATACCTAAAACCATAGTAATGGATCTCTCCATTTCATTTGAAAAATGGAACGGACCTGTACTCCTTTTGACCAAGACTCACAAATAAAGGAATTTTACAGCATTTGCCGCAACATCTTAATAACATTTTGAGTATTAGTTTTCACCTTATGTTACAGATTTTCAATTATGTTAAGAGCTTCTGATGTTATCATTTAACATTATTAAGTTTCTTAATAATTTTCTGATCATGTGGGATGAGTAGTGGAGTGTAACCTAGGATGTTTTTTCTGACTTTGACAGTGTAACCACCATCTGGTGCTTAGCTAGCTTTGAAGTTCAACAAAAGACACATTGCCATTTGCATAATGAATCTAGTTCTAGTTTATTACACTAAACATAGTTTCTTCAATTAAGATCTCATTTTCCACCAGAACACATTCACCTCATTCACTCATTGAATTCTCTGCTATGAAGTATTGGATTTTTCAGTTTCTCTCCTAAAATCGAAATTTCCGTCTCAGGAAAACAAATATGCTTCTAGGCTCTGTTTGGATAAACATCTTACATTTACAGTTTTTAGCATAAGCGCTTATCATATACATATACTTATCATCTATTTACATGCTAAGAGATAAAACAGAGTCAAACTGTTTTCGTTATAAGTTGTTTTAATAAGCTATCCTAGGAAACTTATGGATATATGCTATAAGTGATTATGACTTATGATAGTAGATAAGCTTAAATAAACCAATCCAAACATGCCCCAAATCATTGGAACAATTAAATTAAACATTTCACATGTACATTTTCCATCTTACATTATTATTTCATTTTCAATTTCATAATTTAGAAGAAAATAAACTAGTACAGATGCATCCATCCAATAATGTGTTTGACACTTCAATTAATGAATATGAAAACAAATTAGTTGTTATATTCATTCATTGACGTGACAACACGCAAAATATACAAAATGAGTAAAAAAAATAAAAAATACCCTAGAAAGAAGAAGAGGTGAAATTCCGGAACCAGAAAAGTAGCGAGCGATGAACTCAACCATGGGTGTCTTGCCATTACCTCCCCATGTCAAATTTCCAACACTGATAACAGGAACTGGTAAACGGTGGATAAATGGAAGAAGCTGTTGTGTTTGTAAAGAAAGTGACGAAGTGAGAGAGCGAGTTTGTAGAAAGATGAGGAGATTGAAAGAAAAGGGAGAAGAGAGATGTGAAGTGGTGAGAGTTTAGTGGGATTGGTGTATGCTATTTCGTTTACTAGTCTTCTCAATATCTCCATTGATTATACCATTCCTCTGGGTTTGTAACAGAGAACTGCTGCCGCTGCGTGTACTTGTGGTATGTTTGTTTTGTTAAAAAACAATAATGAGTTGAATAAGAGAAATAAAAAAAAAACATAACTTTAAACCTAAAATATATTGGGTCCTCGGGACGGATGCCCCAGGCACTCTTAAGCATACCATAAAATAGAATTATTATCAAAAAATGAAACTATTTTTGACTTTATTATAGATTAATTACACAATTTCAATGCATTAACTACTATATAATTTCCTTTTTAATATCTTTAACCAGTGTTCCGGAGACATCGATTAACATTTCCCAAATATATTAATGATATTTCTGTCTTAATGACAAGCGAGTGTAGTAGAGTCCATGCCAATTCAATTGGTACATTTAAGCCAATTCAACTATTTTTATCACTCATTCACATATTTGTATGTTGAGGAAGGCTATCAACACACATTTTAACATACACTTTTCAACACACTCTCTTTAAATGGTTAAAATTCATATGAGTTCCACCAAATCATGTGGATCCCATATAAATTTGGTTGGTCACATGTGAATTTTAACCAATCAAAGAGAGTGTGTTGAAAAGTATTGATAAGTCGTAGTTTTCACTGCTTTTCAATAAAATCTTGTTAGTTTTAGTCGTATTTCTTGAGCTATTTTATTACAAATATTGTAGTCTTCGTTTCAGGTTGAATATCAAAGAAAAGCACGGTTCGTGCGTTTTATCCACTCAGGGCGTGCGTTTCCTGTGTTGCTGGAAGTTGAAAAAAGAGCGGTTTGACCCAAACCGTGCGTTTTATGCACTAAGGCCGTGCGTTTTGAGCTCAGACCGTGCATTTTTGCTGTTACAGAACTCTTTTATTTTCCTTGATTTAAAGCTTGTAATTTCATGTTTAATGTTTTGTCTTGAGTTTTAAGCTATAAAAAGGTCCTCCATCAATCTTGTAACGATCTTGGATCATTGAAAACTTACTGTACATTTTGCAATCAAAGTTATTTTGTGTTATAAGTTCTTTCTTATTTTCTGCACTTTTACTTCTTTGTTCTTTATTTCCTTGCCTTTTACAATTATGCACTTTACAATTCAATCATTTATCTTTATGCATTATCATTCTATGTCTTTTAATTATTTCTTTTTGTCTACAATGAACATGAGTGAGTAGACTTTTAGTCTAGGCATTGTTGGAATAGTCTGGTAACTTAATCCTATTCAAACCAAGTCTAATTATCTATTTGTTTAACTTTTATTTTCTAATCTAATTTCATCGTTTTCAAACTCAATAACAAGTGTTAAACGAAGGACCGAAAGGTGAAGTTTAATAGTTGTTATTTCATCATCTCAAATATCAAACGAAGGATCGAAAGATGAAGTTTGATATTGAAACAAATGAAATTAGACAAGACGACACAAAACTTAATGGGAACACCCCAAATGAATAGTTTTATGAAGTATTGAGGCTATAAGAGTCGTATTTAAAGGGCCTTAATAATAATCAACAATGAGAATAGACTTGGTTGTTATTGAGATACATTTATGTATTCTGAAAGGAAACATAAAATACTTAAGAGATTATTGTCTTTAGAAAATGAATTTAACATAAGATAAAAACATAGGCTTGGATTGTTAGTAATTTGTTATTACGACGAACCAATAACCCCCATACGCTTTTATAATCTAAACTTCAAACCAAGAAACTATTGAACTTTTAAACTCTAATCTTTTCAGCTAATCAACACTAGAAACAAGATCGATAATTACTTTTAACTCCATGTGGACGATAATCTTTTTACCACTCGATAAGAACCATACGCTTGCAGTTTCGTGTCAAGTATGTGTTGTCAGCGTTTCTCTTTTATGTTTAAGCAAAAGATTATGTTCAGAAAAAGAAATGATTTATAAATTTTACGTAGGAAAATATCTTTTTTTAAGTTTCAATGTGTTGGATATACAATTTCTAACACAGACCCCAAATGCATTTGTTAACATTTCCCTTAAAAAATTGTATTGTCACGTATCATATTTGAATTGGCCAATGTCATGTGATATTATGTCACACAAGTGCAATCCCCTCGACACGAGAGTTTTGAGAATAACTTTGGAACAACTGCTGACAACCACGCAATACACGACTGAACTCTATGTAATATCATTGTTACATGAGTGAAAGTACTCAACAACCTTTTTGAAATCTATAGCAAAATAAACGTTGTCAAATCAAAGGTCTGCCACCCATTCTAACGTAATGTTCATAAAAACAACTTTTTAAACTTCAATCCTACAAAATGGGGAGAACCAAATAGTTTTTGCCCATACATAACACCTTATCCATCATATTAGATTAGCTTAATTTTTTTTAAGAAGTTAAACTAGACCACTCAATTTGACACCGAAAAGAATCGAACATGGAGTATTAAGAAGGAGTAAACTCCAAAAACTCAAGCCAACATTATCATAACAACACAGGTTGATTTCACATTAGCTTTCTTAAAAGTATGCCATTAATTATTTAAATGTGTTACTATGAAATAAACCTCTAAATAAGTTAACAAATCATATTTAACTTTAAAAACATCATAGATAAATCTAATAATAAGTCTATGACAAATAACAATTAGGCTAAGATCCTTTTTTTTTTTTATCAAGGTATACTATACTTACGCCTTACAAATATCTAATTCCATCTAGTTTATTTTCAACCTTATATGTTTGCTTATAATTCTTTTATATAATTACACACTTAAAAACAATTTTAAATCTAAAAAATATTCAATTTGAATTAAAAAAGTTTAGGTAATAAAAAAAATTCAATTTTTATTTCTGCCCAACCAATGTTTAGAGTTGGTCAAAAGCCTAAATAAAATATATGAATAAATACATTACTTTGATTTTTTTGAAAGAAAAATACATTGCTTTGATGAAAAGTCAAAAGTGCACTTTTCTGCTTAAGAAAGTGGAAAAGTAGATGACTTCCCTTCTCCACCGAATGACCTGTACAAAATACAAAATTGGCTCATTTGTTTATTTAAGAGGCATACAGTCCTTCGATAGAAAAAGAGGCGCGGTCGCATGTTAGGACAATGCATTTTCATATGAAGAGTTTGAGGTTCGAACACTTCACCTATTTATTTTATAAGGTGAATTCTCACCACTACACTATTGACAAAAAAAAGGCACATTTGTTAAAAAAAATTATCCAAATAATTTACTTATTATTATACTAGTAAAACATATAAAAATACATTTCGGAAATTAAATTACTATCAAGATATTTTTTGAGGGAAAATTAGTTAATTACTATCAATATTATTGACATGAAAAACAAAAATGAAAATAAGAAATACATTTTTTTACAGGAAATATTTAGAAAATGAAAAATCATATTTCACAAAGTAACGGATCTTTGGAAGAACATATGAATGGATCACACAGCTTATTAATTCCGATCATCATTAATTATAATTAAGTTAATAATTAGCAATGATTAAAATAATACAGAGAGTAACTAGAGAGTTCCGTGTTGAAGTTAAAGAAAATTAGAAATTAGAATCGCATTCACATCATCATCAAATACAGAATAATAATCAAACCAGAAACACAGAATAATCTATTCGAATCAAATCGAGTGGTTCCCGGCGTGAATCGGAAAATGGGCTCGGAGAATGAAATTTCTCCGGCCGACGTTCGTAAGGCTCCTCCCGGCAAAGAACAACAAGCTGCCGGAGTCGGAATCCTTCTTCAGATCATGATGTTAGTTTTATCCTTCGTTCTCGGTCACGTTCTCCGTCGCAAAAAGATTTACATCATTCCCGAAGCCAGTGCTTCTCTTCTCATAGGTTCGTTGCTTCAATTTCTTCTTTCATTCTAACGTTTTTTCCTCACTTTCAATTTCTAACCTAAATTCTCTCTGTTTTCCTCACTTTGCAGGGTTAATTGTTGGTATTTTAGCTAACATTTCAGATACTGAAACTAATATCAGGTTAATTTTCTTTCTTATTTGTTTTCTCTGTTTTTTTTTATATTTTTCTTGTCTAAGTTATTGTTTTTCATTTTTACACAGGGCTTGGTTCAATTTTCATGAGGAGTTTTTTTTCTTGTTCCTGTTACCTCCGATCATATTATATCCTTGTTAACACTGTTATTATCATTATTATCTATATTGAGTTTTTATTTTGAGTAAACCATCAAATTCGTCCCTGACTTTTTTCTCAAATAGGTCTATGATGTTATAAACATTTCAAAAAGGTTCCCGACTCTGTCAATTTTACTCATATTAGAGAGTTCATTAGGGACCAAATATATAGTAAGTAGTTAAATATAGAGACCAAATTGTTAGTAAGTTGTTAAAATATAGGAACCTAATAGATAGTAAGTGGTTAAATATGGAGACCAACTTCCTTAAAAAAATAAATAAATATGGAGACCAACTTGGAGACCAACTTCACAGTTTAATGGAGCCAATCAGCCAAAGGCTTTTTGAAATTCTCATAATCTCTGGGTACTATTGAAGAGCACCCTACAAAGTTAGGGACTAATTTGATGGTTTACTCTTTAATTTATGCATACTGGTTGGTTAGCTTATGCGTGCATTTATTTTATCATGTGTTTGTTTCCTTGATTCCTATGTTTACTCAGTCTGGTTTCAGTCTTGCACCTGTAAGTCCTTCTATAGTTTTTTTCTCTTTTGTAGAGTTGTAGTTTTTTTTGTTCTTTTAGACACATCTTGTTTGACTTTGTGGTAATGTGGGTTTTTGCAGAAACCCTTTTTCTCAAATTTCGGTGCAATTGTCACATTTGCTATATTTGGTACCTTTCTAGCTTCATTTGTAACAGGTGCCTTGGTGTAAGTTTTCTTTTCCACTCCTCATTTTTGAAGTGTCTATTTTAACACGTAGGATGCATAACACATAACGGTGATATGGTTTATTAGGTTCTTCAATCCAGTGCTTATGGTTTATGTCATATGTTCTGCAGTTATCTTGGTGGGTTGGCCTTCCTCATGTATAGACTACCTTTTGTTGAGTGCATGATGTTTGGTGCTCTGATATCAGCAACCGACCCCGTTACTGTTTTGTCCATATTCCAGGTGATTTACCACTTTTTCTGTATTATAATTCATCCATTTATATATCTACCCTGTTAGTCCACTCACATGCTGATGTTTAGGCTTCATAGGTTACAATTAATAATTCTCATGAACCAATTTACATGTTTAAAACATAGGATGTGGAGGGTTACTGCTTAATAGGCAGGACTCATTCCCTTTACAAAATCGATATGTGCTTGTTTGTGGCCCATGCTTCAGCTGCTATGTATTTTGCACAGTTGAACATTGAGATTAGGTGATCATAAGATTTTCTAATATGACAAGTAAATGACAAAAATATTGTTCCAGAACATACTTTTGTAATGTTACTAATGCACGTGACTAGGGAAATGTTGTAAAGCCTTGGTTGGTAAACTCAAGATTTTCAAAACTCTAATCGGCTATACTCATGATCTTTGAAGCACCAACATAGATATAATGCAGACATGCCTACATGGGCTATGTCTAAAGTATACGACATGACATAACTGTTAGGCCTCTTTAAAGAATATTTATAAGAGGATAGGAAGAAATTAATGTGAGCAGTAGACAGTTAATTATTTTATTAGCAGTTACTAGAAGGAGGAGTTAATGTGCAGTAGGCAGTTCCTCTTATAAAGAATATTTATAAGAGGCCTAACTCACACACACGCATAGAAAAATAGAGAGAGTGCATCGTCGAGAACATGATAATACTTGTGTGGGTTACAAAATGGTGGTGGTGCTTCCCTAACATTTTTTCTTAGCACGTCTTTCTTGTCCACGGTAATTTGGAGTACTACAAAAAAAGGACAACCTGGTGCTCTAAACTTCCTGCTATGGCAAGGTCCTACTGGGAATGGTTGAACATAGTATGGATATATTGTACGCAGCCTTACCTTCCATTTGCAAGAGGTTGATTTAAATATTCAATTTCAACTCCGTGGCCTCTTGGTCACTTGACAGCAAATCCAATGGTCGCGTCAAGGCCCCACTTCAGTTCTGAGTGTTGTGTTTATGGTAAATGTATAGCATCTGGTTCACTTCATTCTGAAATTTGAAATTAACCTGCCCTCTTTGCAGGAGCTGGGCACAGATGTCAATCTATATGCCTTGGTTTTTGGAGAATCTGTTTTGAATGACGCAGTAAGTTTCTTTGCTGCAGCCTTTCTTTTTATCGTTTGAGTTCAGACGTGATTTGAAGATCGATGGTGCTAAGGCTGATCTTGTTCTTTATATTTTCCCATTGTATATGTTATTTCTTTTGTCCTGACCTCCCTCTTGCACTATGGGCAGATGGCAATTTCTTTGTACAGGTACCTAAACTTCTGAAGTATCTTATGCTTATCTGAAGTAGCCATAATTGAATGAAGTTCACTTTTAACCCAAGCACTTGTTTCACAGGACAATGTCATTGGTTAAAAATAATCCATCTGGACAAAATTTCTTCATGGTGGTTGTTAGATTTTTGGAGACTTTTGTTGGGTCTTTGTCTGCAGGTCAGTCTTTAGCTATGTTCTGCTTTGGCTGTACTAGGGTGAAGGAGGGGAGAGCCTCTCTGAAGAACTTGTTTATTTTATGAACTTAGAGTCTTAGATACAGTTGTGTATTGTCATGAATTATTATTTATATTTTCAGTATTCCTAAAGTTATAATTGTGATTCTTTTGGTGTCTCTGCAGGTGTTGGAGTTGGGTTTACATCTGCTTTGATATCCTTTAAAATTCACTTTTGTCCTACATATCTGCAATATACTACTTTAGAAATTTAAAAACCAAGAATTTTTTGTAAAACCTTGACTGCCGGAACCTATTTAAGTATGCAGGCTTGGATGTTGACAAGTAAGTATCAAATATCAGTTTTCTTTCAGATATTTATTGTTTGATGATTCACATTACATGTGAAATATACTAATCAATAAAATTTTATTATTCTATCCAGCCTTCAGAACTTGGAGAGCTGTCTTTTTGTTCTCTTCCCATATTTCTCGTAAGAAATCTTCACTTTCACGGACCATTTCTCGATCAATTTATGTTTTCTTATTTTCTTCCACTCATGGTGCAAATCAGTGTAAACTATGTAATTTTTCAGGTACATGCTTGCTGAAGGCCTTGGTCTGTCCGGTATTGTATCAATATTATTCACAGGAATTGTAAGTGCATATGACATTTTTCCTGGGTTATTTCATGTCTGTATCAAAACATTGTGCTGACTATTTTGGTGTTTTGTTTTAGGTCATGAAGCACTATGCATATTCAAATTTGTCACAAAGTTCTCAAAGATTTGTCTCTGCTTTTTTTGAGTTGATATCATCATTAGCAGAAACATTTATGTAAGGATGATTTCTTTTACAGTATTTTCCCATGTTCAAACATTACCTCTAAATGATGTGCGGACACCTTTTGTCTCTTACAGATTTATATACATGGGCTTTGACATTGCTATGGAACAACATAGCTGGTCGCATGTTGGATTTATATTCTTCTCTGTTGTATCCTTTCTTCTTCTCCCATAATATTCAAGCGTTGTGATTTCTATTAGCTAAGCATTTCAGGTTCTTCTTAGTGATTTTTCCTTAACTCGGTGATAATCACTTCAGATATTCATTGTAATTGCAAGGTATTTGTACTGATTGCTATCATTAAGTCTTTAATTAAAGTGACATGTTTATTTCAGGCTTTTTGGATAAAGATAAGCATGTGTTCCCGCGGTCTCAGTTATAAGCAAAACTAACTAACCACACACACATTAAGAATTATAGTTAACCTCATTTTTTTGTTTTTTTTTATGTAATAAAAAAACTAATTGCATTTCGCAAATTATCCTTTCTTTTCATTTAATTTTGTTTGAGAATTTGTTTGATTAAAGGGTATTTTAAGAATATTAGTATTAAATAAGGTGAAAGTACCTGAAAAAAAAGGTCAAAGTAGTTCAATTTTGCTTATAATTTGGACAACCAAATATGACTTCTTTTTTGCTTATGCTTGAAACCAGAGTTAAACTTGACAATTTTATGCTTTGCTTTGACATTTCACTTGAAAGTTGACAACAAGATTCATGGGTGATTTCATGCAGAGCCGCGAATGTCTTCTCTTGTGCTTACCTGGTCAATCTGGTCAGACCTGCTCATCGAAAGATACCTCCAAAATACCAAAAGGCACTTTGGTATAGTGGTAAGGAATCAATCAACACAGTTCATTGACTTTACCATGTGAAGTTTGATTAGTTCTGCTAATGAAAGAAACTGCTTCTTTCTTATGTCTTTTTCTTTATTCTGGTGTCTAAATTTTGCACTTTGTGGACGTGAGCAGGACTTCGAGGGGCAATGGCCTTTGCCCTTGCTCTGCAATCAGTTCATGATCTTCCAGAAGGACATGGACAGACCATCTTCACTGCAACTACAGCAATAGTTGTTTTGACGGTAGGAACACTTTTGTTGTCCTTTAATTAAACTAATCAGTAAAAAAAAATGAGGGTATTGTAATGGACATGGCCACGCTGTACATTGTGTGTAAATTGTGAGTTTTGTATTGATTCACATTGTGCCAACACGTGTTAAAGTCGTGTCTTGTGAATATGAATATATTGAGATAGATAAGTGGACATACAAGGAAATATGGGAACATGGGTGGATTTGTTCAGAAGGAGGCTGGATTAGAACCTATTGGAAAAATGAGGCAGTGGAAGAAATCAATAACATATTCCAACTTAAGATCTAAAACATTTTTTACCTCTTTTTGAGAACCTTACAAAGAGTGCAATATCTCCTAATTTTAAGCAACGAGCTCATGAGATCGCGAGCTGCTTGAGTTCTGGTATGATTATAATAAAGTACCATTTGGGGATTTCAGATGACAGAGAGAGACTTGGGTTTGTATACAGTGATTTAATTATAAATGAAGGAAATTATTTACACGTTGTGAAAGAATATAAAAGTCCTATTTATTAATTGGGTAAACATTTCATTTAATCACCATTGCTGATCTGGGATATCAATATGAAAATTTATTTCTGTTTCAGGTATTGCTGATTGGTGGTTCAACAGGTACCATGCTGGAAGCTCTAGATGTCGTAGGTGGTGATACTCACAGCGATAACTCTTTGGCTTCAGTTGGTCCCATTACAGTAAGTTTTGCAAGAAATGACAGTTATGACCTACTTTTGTTTATTTTTGGGTATTCTATCTCCATAGCTGACCCCACTTAGTGGGATAAGGCTTGGTTGTTGTTGTTGTTGTTGTTGATGATGATGATTTTTACATTGAAATTGCATTTAGAAGTGACACCCATCTTTAATGTTTTTGGAAGATAAATTGCCAAATACAAATATGATCTGGGCTTGCTCCAAGATGCTACATGTCATGTTCATTTTATACAATGTAACTTTTCTTGTTAAAGAGATGTTGATATTGATGTTATTTTGTGATAACATTTTCTATTTTTATTTTCTTTAATATGTGTTCGTTTTAGTTTGCTAATAAGATGTGAGTGTTAGCGGCCAACACTCGGGTGGGATTTAGTCCCACATCGGATAGATAGGATTCTTGAGAAGAGTTTATAAAGAGGAGACACTCCACACCGTACAAGCCGGTTTTGTAAGGATGAGTTAGACCTCGATATTCGTTACAGTGAGATTCTTGAAGTGAACCATTGTGATGGAGAGAAGATTAAATGCTAGTTAGGAATGATGCATTTTCTTGTTTCCAAAAAATACACACAATTGTTCACTTCACTAGTCTATTATCTATTTGTTTAAGAAAATGAAAATAAAAAACATCTTACAAAGTAATTGGGGCCTTAGGGCTCATTTAGTTTATTTTCAAATTTTCATATTTTGTTTTCAATAAAATACACATGTTAGCACATGTATAGTCTAAGAAGTGATATCCAAAATTGAGATTAGTGGTGTGAGAAGCAATAACATATTTGGAAGTGGTAAAAACAAATTTGTAGCATTTTCACCATCTATTTTCACCATCTCCAAATATGATACTCTTGACTATGTATATCGTCTCACTTTCTATATTATCTTCTTTATCATGTGTGCAATAATATGTGTATATTATTGAAAACAGAAAATGAAAATTTTAAAACAAAGTAAACAGGCCCTTACTGTGCTGGTGTTCCGTTTAATTTATTCTACTCTTATTTTATTTGAAGCATTGTTATGCATTTTTTTTTTAAACTGGGAAACATCTGTAGTAACTCAGTAGTATTATAATTTAATTGTAAACTATGTCCTCATGCACAATTCATCTTGTGCGCTGACTTAGCACACAAGGTGAGTTTCTTTTGCTTTCTTAAACAATGGGCTAAGATTTGTGCAGAAAAAAGGTTGAAGCATGTGATTGAGCTTGTGGTTATGTTTTTGAATTGCATTGAAAAAATTGTTCTTAACCATTCAATTAAATTAACATTCAAAAAGTCCCCGCCTGTGAAGTAGAGGTTGATGACTGCCCCCTGGCTAAAATAGAATTCTAAGTATGTGATATAATTTTCCCATACTCACCTCTGATACTCGGATAAACATACTTCAACAACCAATGCGGCATTGTGATTTTAAATTTTAAGAACCCATGTTCTGTTATAAGTTTTTGTTCTCGAATGGTTTTGTTAACTTTCACTTTGAAAACCTCAATTTTTAGTCCCATTCCTGGCAATGGATAATATATTTAACTTGATGAATCTACTTTATGTGTCTCTTGTCTGTTTCTATTTCATCTAATATTTTCTGTTTCCTTTGCAAGGATTACGGGGGGAACAATGGTTATATTGCTCCTTCATACGAGGAAGAATCATCGTCATCTGGGAACAAAATAAAGATGAAGCTAAAAGAATTCCACAAGAGGTATAATTAAACTACTACATTGTTATGTATACATGGGCACATACACTTTCTTGAAATGTATCAATCATATAAATTATTGCAGTGCTATTATGTTACGGTAATGATGTTGCCACTGCTAATTTCTCTTCACTTCTTTGTTGCAGTGCTGCATCTTTTACGGCATTAGATAGAAATTATCTCACCCCGTTCTTTACAAGCCATAACGGAGATGAGGATGAAGAAGGCAAGTTTGACTGTTTAAAATTGTCTCATTTCATTGATGAATTTATTAAGTGGATGGTATAGAGTATTGGTATCTGTCCTGATTTTTTTTTAACTTAAATTGGTTTTATCTTGAGTAATTATTTTCCAATAAGCACAATAATCAATTGTCCTGTTATGTTTCCATCTTACTAACTTTGTATAATGGTCACTCTCAAACTTATGAACTACCCAATTTTGGAATCAGATATTTCTTGGACTTCTTTTTGTTTTAAATTTTTTATTTTTTTAAAATACTTTTCATTAAACAAGGCTTTTATAAAGTTCAAGGGTCAAGTCTTATTAAAAATTGGAGATAAGGTTTTTGACCATATTCTTGTTTTCAAGTATTCATGATCATGACCTTTTAGGGCGTATCCATGAAAATCTGTAGTTTTATTCTGCGACACTTTTGGAAGTATTGTCTTTTTTGAATGTAAAACTTCTTAGACACATTATACATACATATGCATCAATCTTATTAATTGTTCATCGTTAGCTTGCAATTTTCATGGACTTCTGCTAATTATTTTCTATTTATGGTCTTGGATGTATTATACTTGAATAATATCTTAAATTTTTTTTTTCTTGTTTCTATTTGGTTGTGTGACTGGATTAATTTTGTTTTGACATCGTATTTCCACTTTGTTTTTATTGTTCTTAACAGCCGAGCCTTTTACTTCTGTGAGATCTTTTACTTCTTCAAGATCAGGATTTCACGGCCAGAGCCCTTATGCATCGCCGTGATTCTTTCAAACAACACAGCGCTCTCAAAATCTCCTCTGTACATATCAACCATGCAATTTATAATAGAGTAGGAATTGGCATGATACAAGAATCAAATTTACCTCCTACACTCCAAGTTATTGAGATCTCAAGTCTTACTGGGTTGGACAAGGACACTTCGTTGCAAAATTGGCTATCTGTGCAAGTTGATGACTGTATGCCCTTGCCATGTGAGACGGAGGTTCACAATTTGGAACTGACTGCACATTTATTTTTATGTATACGCTTTTACAGGTTTCTCACCTAGGTGTAGTTCTCTAGTGAGTTCTGAAATTTAGTTTTACTTCACCATTGTGACAATGAATACAGTTATGTAGTATGGATGAGATTTCTCTCTGCATTAAGTTATTTGCTGACTGGAAGTAGTTTGTACGCTCCACACAT
>Ga0228711_1008535_pt1 | contig 14314 bp, 4 predicted proteins | sample MedpolnodulmetaG_2_FD_177996 | JGI IMG/M metagenome (GOLD analysis project Ga0228711, IMG submission 177996) | Root nodule microbial communities from Medicago polymorpha collected in Santa Monica, California, United States - brown nodules | ecosystem: Host-associated > Plants > Roots > Nodule...
TGTTCACTTTATTCTAAATTATTTATTTGCTATATTCTAATTTATTTATGCACTTAAAATAAATTCGAAATTAGAAAATAAATTCGATTTTATTCTAATTCAATATTTATTCTAATTTATTTATTCATTAAATACAAAATTAGAAAATAAATTCGATTTTATTTATTCAATACATAATCATAAACATAAAATAAACGCAAATATAAATACAAATAAAAAACAAAATTAATAAATATAACTCTCGTTTTATTAATATCATTCAAACATTACAATAATTAATACATATATTTTATTTGAATTCACTAATCTACTTAATATCCTTTTACCCTCTTGGGATGGGTATATAGTGATAGCTCTTGGAGGAAATAGTGATCAGTCTTGTTGGAGAAAAAGACATCAAGATCCCTTGAGGTAAATTTAAATTTGGTTCCTTTTATACCCCCAGGATAATTCTTTTTACCCACGGTAAAAAGGTTTTGGGAGTAAAAGGAAGCAAACCTAATTTTAACTCAAGGGATGATGTCTTTTCCCCAACCCGACTGACCACTATTTCCCCCAACAACCGACCACTATATTTCTAAAGGGGTAAAAAGAGCCTAGAGACTATAGAAGAAAAAAAGAAGAAGAGAAAGAAGGGGAGAGAGTGGGAGGAGATAATGTGAGATGGTGTGAGGAAATGAGGAAGTTTGTGAGGGTATTTATAGGTAGGAAAGATAACCTAGTTTGTATCTACCATAAATGTGGTAAAAAAACGTGTAAAAGTGGTTAAAAAAGTGTGAATTGAATGTTGAAAACCTGACCAAAGTGAAAAAAACATTTGTTCTTCAGTTCTGACCACTGGCCAACTTGCGTGAGTTAACTCGCTGATAATTGTCAAAAAGGAGTTAAATGGACTATATATTTTAGGCACTTTGATTACTTGGTTTGCAAGTTATCCAGTGAAATACTCGCAAATACTGAAGAATCATTCAAATATGCTTTTCACATCTAATGTCAACTCTTTGTAGGAAAATGCACGCCTGGACACTTTAGAAGCAAGAAAACATGAAGAAATGCAAAGGTCAACTCGCCACGACGAGCTCAAAGGCGACTTTAAGGCGAGCTGAGGCAGAAAGTTCAAGTTTCCACTCGCCTCCCATGCGCCATGGCGAGCCCAGGGCGAACACAACTCGCCATGGCGAGCAACTCACTCGCAAGGTGAGTTAAGGCGGCCTAAATCCTCAAAAGCTGACGTGGCAGAAACCCACTGGTGAAGGAACATCAACTTGCCATGGCGAGCAGACATACTCGAAAGGCGAGTTTGATCAGAACATAAATTATAAAAGCCATTCATCATTTCAGTTGGAAAATATGATACCATATTATTAGAGGCCACTTTTGGAGAGAAACAGGGGAAAGACCAGAGAGACTCTAAAGAGCAAGGAGCACAAGGATTGAAGGAAGACACAAGATCATTGAGACATCATGGCTTGGTTCCATTCCATCTCTTCTTTTCTCCTTGTAAGGTTACCATGACAATGAGTAACTAAACTCTTTTTGTTGGGATTAAATGTAATCAACTCTATTAGTATGTATTCCCTTTGATTATGGTGTTGTGTGATTTTAATTATTTCAAGATATTGAAGTTATTCTTGCATTCCATTACAATTTTATGGATGTGAATTGTTATTGACAAATACCTTTTAAATCTAGTTTTAGAATAATCTTCTATCAAAGCTTTTGTTTTAGACATGGAATTAGGGTTTGGTAATCACTTTGAGTATCTAAGCTTCATGCTTTCAGATCATTTAATAGATGGAGAAATCGTCGATTAAACGATACGATCGACTATTGGAACCTTTGGTAGTTTGGGAAATCGACGATTAAACGATACAGTAGAAATCACAACTTCATTTGGACACAAATGATGTTGTCAAGGGATATGTGATAATATCGATTGATAATTGGAATCCGCAACCCTAATCCGAGAATATGTATAAGTGGGTTAATGAAGTTTAATCTCAGCATAATCATTTCCCTGTTAACTCTCATACCTTTTACAATTTCGTAGTTTATTAGTTTATGAAACAAAACCATCAGAAAAAACTAGCTCAAAACGACACCGATTGTTGAACGGCTTGGAATATCGCACCAGTCCCTCTAGAGACGATACATAAATACTTACTTTTGATATTACATCACTCGCGCAAAGGCTCAGTGGTGCGTGACTTAAGTCACGTAGAGATTATAAGGTGCGTGAGTTAAGTCACGCAGCGTGACTTAACTCACGCAGGGGTATATTTGAAAAGGATGCAGGGCACGAGTGTTTTGTGCAGGGGGAAGAGCAGAAATCATAAATTTTTTCTTGAGGCCCATCACTTTAGTAGGCCCAGCTCGGTTTAACTTTTTACTCTCCCAAAAAACGGCCCTGCGCTAAAGTAAAAACCGTGTAATTTTGGATGTGTGTCTGAAGTGCCATTACAAGAATAACACTATTCTATGGTTAAATTCAAAAAATCTGTGTCATTTCATTTTTTTTTTTTTAAACTTGGTGAGTTGTGACGGTTATAAAACGCCACAAATTTGCGACGGTTTTGAAGCGCCACAAATCTTTTTAAAAAAATCAGTGCATTTTCTTGTCGTTTTGTTTAGGAAAAACCCCAACAGAATGTAACCAAAAAAACCCAACAAAATGATTTATTTTTAATTTTTTTTTTAAAGAAAAACTGTCACAAATAATTTCTTTTGTGGTGTTTTGACCCTACGCCAAATGGCAAATTTTTTATTTTTATTTTATTTTGATTGAGTATTTTTAAATTTATAAATACCATACTAGCTTATTCAACACAAATTAACGAGAACTTAACAAGTCTTTATCATTTTTCACCTAAAAAAAAGTCATTGTCATTTTTATATTCAATACTTTTATTCATTAAAAAAATCATAAGTATATTGTAGTAGCTAAAATGACTTTGGGTGTAATTTTGAATGAATACAATTAGAATAAAATAATATATACGATGGAGATATTACTAAATTTCCAAAATTCTAGAATAAATCATCCCTCTCCATTTTAGTTTTTTGTTTTATAAAAAGAAGTTTATTGCATTTCATTCATAATAGTAGTATAGATATAAGATGGAATCTTAATATGAATATGAAAACCAAAATGACATAAGCCACCCTTGCTAAACTATGAGCGACTTCAACTAGAGGTTTGATAAATCAGAGGCTAACATGCGTCTACAATCATTAATCACTACACTACAATTAGAAACACCACTTTTACTTTCATAGAGACTATTCACCACAGTTTTGGAATCAAGCTCAAAGTCCACGATACTCAGCTGAAGGTCATGAACCCACCCAAGTGTTGCGAACAAGCCTAAGGCCTCCCCCAAGTCCACATCAAGGAGTGAAATCATCCACTCTGTTTTGGCTAGCATAAATCGACCATCTTCATCATGAATACACATGCCAAACCCAACTTTATTCAGTGCATCAGAGAAGAAGGCATCTACATTGCATTTATACCTCACGGGTCTTGATTTTTGTTAATGCATCTCATTGTGTGTGTTAGATTGTCTTGAAGTAGGTTTTCGTATGGTTTGGGCATTCACCCAACTAATGAGGAGAGAACCTACTCGTTCACAAATAGATTGAGTTGACTCAACAATATTATTTCAAACCTTAGTGTTTCTATGCTTTCAAATGCTCTAAAGGGTCACACCAAAGAATTGCTTTTGCTACTGGTAGCGAACACATTTGTTGGAAAACTTGCATCAGGATCGAAAAGAGTTATCGGAGTACTCCATAAGCCAGTGCACTGCCAACAAAGCACATTTTTGCTGCACAAAATTAAAATATGAGCTGGTCTTCACTTGAGCTTTTCACACACTGATCTGGACATCGAACATTTTTAGTTTGTAACCGAACTTTCGTAGACAAACAATTACGGCAAGCTCTCCACAAAAATTTCTTCACCTTCAACAGTGACTTTAACTTTCAAATATAATGTTATTCCAATTCCTCAGCACTCGATGTTGAACAACTTCCAAATTATGATTCATAATGTCTCTGGAAACACTCCTAACAAAAATAAAACCCTCTCCATTTTAGTTCTTAAATTATAATAAATATTTTAATTTAATCTTTGAACTATATGAAATTTCATCCATATTTCTAACTTCTTAATAGTATAGACTAATTAAAATTGATAGATTTTATATAATTTAAGAACTATTTATAATATTAATAAATTTTAGGGATTAAATTAAAGAAAAAACGATAGTTTAACTAGGAAAAAAATCGATTTTTTATTCATAATTTAATTTTGACTATCTTTGGTCTAGTACCTCTATAGTACTACAGTACACTGCAAAGTATAACTCCCACTGAGAGATCGATCGAAGCTGTCACCTCCACATGCTTATTAAATATTAATGTCTAATACTGATTTCACTGTAATGGCATATGGTCCCTAATCCTCCAGCTTTTTAGTGAAGAAGGAAAGGACCACAATCTTATTTAGTTAGAGCATTATCTCATCCATAAATATCTTAGCAAGTTCGGTTCAGCTTATAACTGAATTAGAAATTTTCATTGCCTCACAATGAATTTGGAATAACATTCCCATACGAGGGCTAGGATTCTCAGCGGACGAGTTGAATTGGTGGAAGAAGGTAATGATTTTTTTTAGGAATGGAAGAAGGTAATGATTATTATGGTGGCCGACGTAGTGATATACTGAGACGATTTAATTTTTTATTTTACGGTGTAATGATGACATTGTGCACATATATCTCTGATAAATTACGTCACATCATATCATTTTTCAAGGTTCAATCGATAATACAACGTAGGGTGTTGCTTACGCCTAAACATAATCATTCTATTAGATGATCTAGGCAAATAGGAGATTAGACTATTAGACAAGAAAACCCCTTAGCCGAGCAAAGGTTAGGCGATGTTAAAGCAGTCGAGCCATGAAGTTGGTTCTTTCTCGAGGCTATTAACTTAGAATGCGGGTCTTTAAAGCCACAAAATTGAATCAAAACATAGTTAAACTGGACAATAACGTGAGAAACTCGTGTTTCCTGTTTTTAGCAACATTAACTACTTTGAGGAATGAGGGAGAAGATATGGTCCTCATGGAGTTGCATAGTAAGAACCTTGTCAATGGATCATGTTGAGAAGAGGAGAATAAAATCAAACATGGAGTGCCACGCTAGCAAGAGAGTTATCACACACAACCTCGAAAATTAGTCGAGCAAAGGCTCGTCACTACTTTAGGCCATGTCGTTTAGCTACTATGCAAAGATTTTTACTATAAATACATACATACATACATATATCGTACAAGTTGTTTTTTTATGCCTCGTTTTTATCCCTTTTATCTTTCTGTCATTATCTTTATTTTTAATGTATTTTTCAGTGTAGCTCAAAAAATCCAAAAAACAACTAGACTTGACACTTTATTGGAGAAGTTAATGTACCCACAACCGAGGGACAAAGTTTCTCCCTCAACATTAATCACTTGAAGCAAATGAAATCACAATTGTGCAAACTCAGTCGACCTCGACTAATTTAAGATTTCATTAACAATTAAATTTAAAAATTAATTATTTTTTGTGAAGATAGTATTATGTCAGCCACTAGAATGCATGCAACCAGTGGCGGAGTTTGACTAAAAAGTTAGGGTGGATAGTTAAATAATTACATATTTAACAACTACTATAAATTATAAAACTTTTTTTGTACATTACAACTCTTAGCTGATAGAATTTTCAGTTGACAAGACAATATGCGAGAGATATGAAACCCATGCAAATTCGTAGGTCTATAAGCCTCCGCTAACATGCGTATAAGCATCACAAAAATCACGTATCCACTTTTGAAACTTTGGAAAACTATAACCGTTGAAAAATTATTCAAAGTCTCACAAAATACACCTATAATTGAATTATTTAAATTTTTCGGGTGGGCCACTACACCACTTTGCGGGAATTTGGATCAATTGAAACATAAAACCGACACAAAATTGTATAAAATCTTGCAAAATAGACCTATAGTCGTTAATTTCTTAATTTTCCGGGTGGGCCGTGGCCCACCCTAGCCCATGAAGGGCTCAGCCACTGCATGCAACAAGGCGACCAGTCAGGGTCGCTCCATTTTGCTCTTGTGTTACACCCTCTTATTCGTCAAATTAGAGATATTTGCAAGCTTTTTCTTCATGATTGGTATCTTGATGATGAGACTATTATATGGGATTCAGAGGAGGTGGCTAAAGCATTATACATCATTTGGGAGTAAAGACCAAAGTTAGGCATTGAATTGAATATTCATAAGACTGAAATCTTTTGGCCTTCATGTGATGGTAATAAGTATTGTGGGGGGTTGTTCTCTTTGGGCATTAGGAGGCTAACGTTGGGGGTGAAATTTCTCAGCGGGGTTGTTAGTCGAGATAAAGGTTTTATTGAGGGGTTGTCTATGAAGAGAGATTTTAGAGTTGTTAAGTTAATGCATCTTCTTTTACTTTGATCAAGCATGTGTATCACACAACTTTTCTTTGGCCTAAGGACGTGTCAACCAATTCACATGGAGAAAGCGTTTATGTTGTTTGATAAAGAGTTGCGAGGGGTGGTTGAAGATATTGTGGTTGATGGAAGTCCTTTATTTGGGGACCTGCATTGGAGGTTGGCTTCTCTGCCTATTAGAGTTATTAGAGTTGTGGGTTGAGTTTGTACTTGGAAGTAGAGGCTTCATCAGACGCTTTGGTGGCTTCCATGGAGAAATCTTGGATCTTACAAGATCATATTTTGATATACAACACGATAAGTGATATAAACTTTGATTTTGACAATGTTTTAGATGCTCTTCATGGTGCGATTCCAGATTTATATTCTAGCAGTTTTACTAGCAAGGATATTGTCCCTCCTAAAGTAAGACATGTTTTGGTGAGTGTCCTTTTTAGTAAGAGTGTTCAAGATATAGAAGTCAAGTGTAAAATGATGACAAGACAGAAAACATTTTTTGGGTGTTTGCAAATAACACATGATCATGATTTTCTTCTAGCTATCCTTATTGATGGGTTAGGTCAATATAAGTCATTAGTATAGTACTATTTTATCCTCATATATCACCTCATGATTCCATTATTTTATATTGATGAGGTGTGTTTTGTTTTCTGTAAGCGTGTCTAGATACCTTTGGGGAGCATGCAGTTCATTGTAAGGAGCTTCTCGATTTCAAATACAGACATGACTTTGTTAAGATTGTCATTTTTTTATATATTTAGGTGGGTGAGAGTATCTATGAAGAATGAGGCGCATGTAAACTTGTTGACTGGCCCACTGTTTTCACTGATTTTTGGTAATACAAACAATATTATCCAAAACAATTAAGGACTGAATTAAAGTCTTTTTTGGAGTTCTTCGGGTTTAGCGATTTATGGTCTCTTTCCTTATGTGTTTGTTGAGAACAAATCAAATTGATCTTATTAGTGTTAGAAATGCTTCCAACAACATTAATAAAACAAGTTATCAAATGACAATTTAAAAGAAATAACACTCAAATGAGTATTCAAAAGAAGAAGAAAGAAAACGAAAGGAAAAGGGCAGAATGAAGTAAAGAAAAGGGAAAATAAAGCAATAATAAAGCAATTAAATTGCAGGGAATAAAATGGTGTTTGGAATCTGTCTACATGTCCACTCCTAAACCCGTTTTCAGAAATCAAGAAACCAATCCCTTGGTTTTATTACAAACTGATATATATATATATATATACACACACACCTTGTAGGCAAAACTACCATTAAATTACGGTCTAAATCAAATGTAGACATAACTTCCTATACTTAGAGCCCTACACTTGGCATGATTAAAAGACACTACATGCACTCTAATTGTAACTTCATATTATTTCTCCTTATCTTTGGTTGAAAACCATATGCATGCAACACATTAAATCACTTAGTCGAAATTGCGGTATATCGAAGTTTGTATGCTCTTGGTCGAAATCCCTTTGTACTTTGCAGCATGTCGAAATAACTCATATGAGATGTTGAAATCTTGTTTTCTCCCTTTAAAAGTCCATTAAGCACTTCAAATCAATAACCACAAATAATATTTTATTTTTGGTATTAACACCTACTAGATAGAAGATCGACACTTAAGCTAGCACATGTTATAGTGTACGGGTGGATATGAGGAACACATGCATGTGTCTACTGAGGTTTCACCACTTCTGGGTTTAGGGGTCAAGACTTTTACAGTGAGACAAGAAGCCCTCAAAGTTGCGACAAGAAAAATGGCTTAACATGAGAAAACATGTTTTAACATTCAACATGCTTTTATACCATTTGTGTTTGACACTTTTGACATAGCACCAGAGGCTATTAACCTTCTACATAGAGTTTGAAGGATCATGCATATCAATGTTATGTGTCTCTCCTAGATCCATGAATGTTGCGTTTACGATAATTGGTTTAGCCATTCAAAAAAGTTTGGCGGTGCAACTTGTTACTTGTTTGCCTTATATTTATATGTAATTTTCACACACACAACCTTTATTTTGATTCAACTATAAAATATGTATAAGAAATTTTAACTCTTCTAATAGAATTATTAATTTTTAAATTGTAAACGTTTAAAAGATGAATGATCGAGCATTTTAATCAAATTAGTTTTTACCTGAGCCACACCACCATGCGAAAAAATAAGTTGTATTTTAACCCTTTAGTTCTTAGCTAAAGTACAACAAATAAGATGTAGTCCAAGATAATTCAAATTCGTTCGAGAGATAAATAAAGTACAACAAATGATTATTTAGCTAGACTTCAAAGTTAGAATACGAACAATTCGTCCTTATTTAAAATTCATTAATCATTTGAGCTTAATCACTTAATTTTTAATCAGAGAGTGACTACATGGATTTCTCTCAATAAAAAATGAGTGTTAGAGAGAATGATAGAAATAAAATGTTCATAGTGTCTTTCTTTCAATAAAGGATATCGTGGATTTGAACTCGAGACTCGACATATCAAATAGAGTAATGATATTTGAACAACACTTTTGGTACAACTTTTAGGACAACCTTGTTGTTCTCTCTTCTCATTGGTCAAAAACAATAGAGAGAAAAAGATAGAGAGAATAAGAAGATAATGTGAGTATGAGAGAGGAAGTTGTACAAAAATTATACAAAAATGGTTGTACAAATATCATTTCTCTATCAAATATCCCCACAATTTTTTTATCACCACTGCATTTAAGAACATATGATAGAATAAGACAATACAAGGGCTTGAGAAGCATATATGTTGAATCATATTTTCAAGTAGTTGTGGGTTTATTAAATAATGGTTGTCCTTCATTTCACTCGTGTCAAGCTTTGTCTTTGGTGAGCAGTGTTTTGACAAGAAAATGCTTGGTCGTATTGTGTCATGGCATGAGTTCATGTGTTTCACATAGCTTTCCTTGTGGTTTTTAGTTTCTTTGGGTCTTTTTAACCCTTTTATATATAAAAAAGTAAAATATACAATACATATATTAGCTTATTCTTTTTGCCAAAAAAATAATAATTTATTAGCTTATTCTTCCATGTTGGTTCACCACATTCAGATAAAAATATAGTATGTTACCTTAGCTTATCTACCTTGTCTTGCCCCACATGTTATTAAGGTACAAAAAATGCACTACATTTCATGACTTGACCCAATAATAGAAACTAAAATAATTTGTATATAAATCATAATATCAAAATATACATAAAATGTTCCATTTCATGAGCATCAATATCATCACAATAAATTTTTATTACTATCATAAAAATCTAAACATTTGAAAACACATTTAATTTGGTAACTATATAGAATTCAAAAAGGATAAACCATTGTCCCTTTTCTACTTCAAGCTTTTTCCTTCTTAGATGGAACTCTACCATCTGTACCAGCAAGCATAGCATACTTATCTTTCCTTGTTAAATTAGTACACTCAAATCCAAGTGTTCCAGCAAGAACCCTTTGAATATAATTTGCAACTTCAATAGCAGATTTTCCTCCACTAACTGTAAGCTCTTTAGGAAGTTGATTCAAGAATGTGATCTCATAAGTAGGGACAGGATTCATGAACACAAAATAAGGGTCCAATACTTTGTGTCCGCGGACCGTTGTACCATAAAACACACTTTGTTTCGTGTTGATTGCAACCGGTACAATCCTATCGGTTAATTCAGCGAAAAGCGCGCTGAATCGTAGAAGAAATGGTTCCCTACAAGTCGTTCCTTCCGGACAAATCACTAAGTCACCTTCTTCAAGTAATTTCCTAATATTTGCTGCATCTTTTTCCCTTTCCCTTGAAAGTGCCACTGCTTTAATAGGTGAAATTATTTCACTGAATTTACTAATACTATATGTGACACAACTAATTTTTCTTCCTAATGCAACTGCTGTAACCACAGGGTCTAAAATTGTGCGATGGTTACACACAAATAATACACCTTTTTGACCTTTTCTTGGTGCTGGTGGAGGGGTACCCTTAACAATTACTTTGATTCCTAATAGTTTATAATTGTACCAAGCAATTTTTTCTGGTAAGGGAATGTTTAGGTATACCCTTAAGATGGAAAGTATTATGCCAATTGGTAGCCATAGGAATGATAATAAAGCCACAATAGGTGTTGGTCGTTGAACAAATCTACCCTCATGAAAAATTATTGGGCTTAGAAGTTTAGTTCTTGGTAGTGGATCACATTTAATTCTTGGAACCATATACCCTTCCTGCAGAAGAAAATATTGTAGTTAATGACTTGGTCAGATGTATGCATATATATATATGGATAGTAATCATCATGAATGACATTTTTCATCAACTTCGGAAAATATGATGGTTAATTGAGCTAGTATCTAATTGGCATATTTGCTGTTTTAATTACAATATTTCATTAGTAGCTTTTCCTAAAATTAGTCATATGAATTGTACCAAAAAATAAACTAGTCATATGAATGTTTCTCTTACTAGAAGAAAAAAATCCAGCATGCACAACTATATAAAATTGTAAAATGAAGTTGGGACATGGATTCCCTTGGTTGAGTATAGGAAGATCTCAACCATTCATTTTGATCAATGGTTTAAAATAGTTTTGATTTCAATCAAACGACTTTCAATTAAGTTATAACTTAGCATATCCTTTACATGAGTCTAATTCAATCTTTATAAAACAAATTTGTAAGAGGAAAATCGTCTCCACTAAAACACATGTTTAGTCAATGTCTCATTCAACGTGATACTGGGTGATTGTAATTTTACACCCTTGTATCTTTTACATGAGCAACAAAATATAGGGCTTGGATTTTATGTTCAAAGTGGGTTAGACATGAAAAATTCGTGTGATCTATACAACCCTAAATTTGGAAATTAAATTTGGTTCATGCATGACTTATAACTCACAATAATAATTAGTGTTTGAAAGTAGTTAAGGGTTATGACTTGTAAGAGAGAGGAACAAACTACTCAACTAAAATCCAGAGTGGCATGTAAAAGGCTCAAATTAAAATGTAACCATAAATAAGAGTATAAAATATGGATGGACCACATGTTGATGATGGTAAATATTTGAAAAAAGAATGATACAGATCATACAATAGAGGGGTATACATATATATGCCGTGAGAAAATAGAAACAAAATATGGAAGAGGAAGAGAGGCTCATTATGGCCAATAGCAACATGTCATGTCATAGTCATTAATTCTCTCACCAAACCTAAATTTAAATTTGGAAAATAACTATACTAACTTTTCATATTTTTTAAAGAAAATTTACTAATATAGGTGGATTGAGCTAAGAACCAGTCCAATAAAAGCTCATGAGTCATAATTGGCACCTTCTTCCGAAAATAGAAATTAAGTTGAACAGATGTGAAAACAATATTGAGTGAACATAATCATAGAATAATGATGTCCATTTATTTCATTTGTTGTGGTCTTAAAAACTATGGTCCACAACTGTAATTGTAGACACACAACGTTAAGATTTTACAAGTTTTTACAGTCAGATTTAAATCATAATTCTATTTTTTTTAAAAATAAATTCTATTTCTAATTATATAACTTGCTTGTGATGTCCTAAAGTATTAAGGAATATTGTCGTCACAATCGCAATTTAAAACTATAATTTTATATAGCACAATTTTTTTTTGTGTATTATGTATTAATGACTTTTGAAATGTTCAGTTATATGTGTATATGTATAAGGGAAACTACTTATATGGTCTTAAGCTTTTCTTTTTCAGAAATATGGTCTTAAACATTTACACACATAATTTGAACACATTCATATAAAAACACGAATTATTTAATTATTTTAAAAATACTCTTTTCTCTTTCAATCTTTTTCAAATATATGTGTGTCTAAATAGTTGTGACCATGCAAGACTTTTATATGTAATAAATCGGATGGACACTAAACACCTTCAAAGAAAATCTTGGACAATAATTAAGAGTAATCTACACTCACTAATAACTCAAGTATAAATTAATCTATGTTTAAATATGTTTGAAGAAAAGTTAGAAACATATATAGGAGAATACATTTTTTTGAAATAAATACTAACCTTGCAAATGGACATAAAGTCATGATCACTTTCACTATCTCCCAGTCCCAAATCAGGCAAATTAGACTGAAACTCTTTGACAACAGCATCTTTCTTGAGCTCCCCAACAAGAACACCAGGTTCCTTAACAAACCCAATTGCCCTTCCCGATTTGGTCACCTCAAGTTCAGTCCCAATCACCTTATCACCTCCCAACAAATTCTTAACAAATGGCTCCACCATCAACCTTGGACTAGCCGTGACAACGTAACGCTTTCCAAAGGAATTGAACACATTCCACGTCTCAGGACGCACGTCCTCAGCGTAGAATTTCGGCAACACTGACCTTGAAACCATCTCCACGTCATTGATCTTCAGACCTGCGAAGGTTATGAAGATCAACATTTTGATGGCGATGGTTTCTGAGATGAAAAGGTACGTGAAATATACGAAAGGAACGGACATTAAGAGGATGATTCCTCTTAGGAAGCTACCGGCTTCGGTAGCCATAAGCATGTAGTAAGGGAAAGCATCTCTAGATACAAGAAGTGTGCCATCTAAGTCAGATGCGACGGTTTGGTTTGATCTATCTTGTGAATTGTTGTACTTTGAAATTGGTTTGAAATGGTGAAATGCTCCCATGACCATAAGAAAATGTAGAGTGAGGTTGAGAAGATAGGTGTGTAGTGAATGAGGTACATAGAATGGTTAGAAATATGTTATGAGGAGAAAAGGAGAAGGAGGGGTTTTTAAAAGGAGTTGGGGGAGAAAAATGGTGATGTTGTTGACCAATTGTTGCGCATGAGTTATAATAAATGGGAGAGGAGGGGTAGGGTGTGGGAAACCACACCATATGTCTCTCTAACTATGACTATAAGCTTGAACAAATTTTTAATCCCAAACTTTCAAAAATTACCAAAAAAAATTAGACAAAAAATGTAGTTTCTTCTCTTTTTAACACTTATTCAAATCAGTCGAACTATCTAACATCTACCATAAATCTATAAGACGCACAAAGTGTACTTTCCCTCCAAACCAATGTTTTCCATATGTAAGAGTTAGAGATTGAATCGGTACTCACTTATTTAAAAGATTCAAATCTCTTACCATTTAAACTAACTCATTCATCGTTAATAAAAATAAAATAACAAATAAAGATACAATACATCCATTGATAAGTTTTAGAAAATGGAATACAGTTGAAGAAATTAAGAATATTTGCAAGCAATAATTTTCTGGAATAAAAATTATAGCTGGTACGTCCTACATAAATATAGTATACTGTAAACTATAAATTAATGTATAGTACGATTCATGGCCTACAATATTCAAATGTCTGTTTATTAATAAATTCTTCTGTCAATTGTATGCGACACGCTAAGTTTGATTCGTATATTGTATATTTGTATTATTTTCAATTAATTTGAGGGTTAAATATGTTTTTAATACTTATAAATATATCAAATTTTTGTTTTAGGTTTCTAAAACCTTCTTTCGGCTTTTAGTCTTTTAAAAGTTTTTCATCACCAATTTTAGTCTATCATTTTAAATCAATTTATATGTACACTTTATATTTTTGTATGAAATTTTGCATGAATGTCACTTACGATATATAAAAACAAGATACTATCAAAATTACTTAACTACCCATACCTAATTTTCTTCCAAACTTTTTCCTTTACAACTTTAGGGTTATTTTTGTCAAATCCGCTATCAAAACCCACTTTACTAAAACCCACTTTCTCACC
>Ga0228711_1008538_pt1 | contig 14314 bp, 4 predicted proteins | sample MedpolnodulmetaG_2_FD_177996 | JGI IMG/M metagenome (GOLD analysis project Ga0228711, IMG submission 177996) | Root nodule microbial communities from Medicago polymorpha collected in Santa Monica, California, United States - brown nodules | ecosystem: Host-associated > Plants > Roots > Nodule...
AATGCAAAAAAAAAAAAAAACAGTGAATGTTATATTTGTTCAGCCCGCGTGGCCATCACTGCCTCCAACGCAATCCGAAAGAGGCTCTGACCGCGGGCAGTCTTCATCGCAGAGTTCCGACGGAAAAACGGTCGCCATCTCACAATCGGGCTGGATACGGGGCAGAGTCCACCAGGAAGGGAGGCTCCGCCGTCAGCGTAACCGGCGAGAGTGAGATGGAAGATGAAAAGTGTGCCGCGGCATCTCTGCTCAGATAAGATCAAGTAGTGTTTAGGTATGAATTAGGTTTTGTGTTCTTTTTATATCCTTGTCCCTTCTTTTTATTAATTTTTATTCCCAAAATGCCCATCCTTATCCTAATATTAAATTGGGCTGGACCTAATGTATGGGCTGGTTTCATTGGGTTTACTCAAATTAGTTCTAAAATATCAAGCATGTGACCAGAGCTGTCAAAACGGGCCGGGCCGTACGGGTGGGCTTGAAAGCCCGCAAAAAATAAAGGGTGTGGGCCGAAAAATTGCAGCCCGAATCATTTCAAGGCTTTTTAGCCCGGTCCGACAAAGCCCGAAACCCGGTAGGGTTAGCCCGTCCGGGCTGCGGGCAGCCCGAAAGCCCGCAAAAAAATTGAATTTTTGGATGTGACTTTTTGGATCATTAAAACTTTTATGTTATTCCGGATAATTAGTATTTTGAATTTCTGGACAATTAGTATTTTGAATTTAGAATCTTAGTCATTATGGATATTTGTTGACTTTTGTTCCATAATTGTTATTCTCTTGAATCAATCTTAATTTATCTTTTGTTCACTATTTGTGTATATTTAAGCAATTTTGTTTCCTTAAAGAATGGGAAGGAAAAAAAACATATACGGCCAGGGCTGGCCCGTTAGTCCGGTATATTTATGTTGTTCTATATGTTCAGTACTTAAAAGAATCGAAAAGGAAGAAAAAAAATTATGGGCCAGGGCTGGCCCGTTAGCCCGGGAGCCCGTATAGGGCCGGGCTCGGGCCCTATTTTTCGAGCCCATATTTAAACCGGGCTTTTCAGCCCGGCCCTTAAAAGCCTGTTGCCCGTTCGGGCCGGGCCGCCCGTTTTGACAGCTCTGCATGTGACAGTAATGATATTTTACGATTAAGGCCATGTTTAATAAAAATCAATCGATAACTGATAAGATAGTTAATAAACATTAAAGTAATGAATTAAATTTGTAGTATTTAGTAAAAAAATTATAAGCTAACACCAAACTTCAAGTAACTTATTAAAAAAAGGGTTAATAGTGCTTTATCCCCTTGTAATATAGGTCATTTTTGGTTTTACCCCTGTAAAATATTTTTTTTTTGATTTACCTCATGTAAAATATTTTTGTTTTGATTTACCCCCCTAATAGGTCATTCAAAAACCTATTTTTTTATTTTTTTTTTCTTCAGAAATTCTGGTTTTTGAATGACCTATTAGGGGGGTAAATCAAAACAAAAATATTTTAGAGGGGGTAAATCAAAAAGAATATTTTACAGGGTGTAAAACCAAAAATGACCTATATTACAGGGGGTAAAGTACCATTAACCCTTAAAAAAATGTTATAAGCTAATAAATAAAAGTTATACAATCTATTTGTCCATATGAACTTATAAGCTAACACCAAAAAAAATTATGAACTTATAGTTCATTCTAAGCTCAAAATTTGACCTAGTCAAACTGAGCTAAACAAAAACTTTTTTATTTTTTCATGAAGAACTTCTAAATTTTACCCTCTTTTTCTATTGGTACAAAATTTAACCTTATTAATATGGGTGTGTTTGTTTCAAGTTATATTTGTAGATTCTTGAGAATAAAATCATAAAAATACATATGCATATGTTTGTTACAAGTTTACTAAATTTTATTTCTGGGTATAAAATGTTCTTGTAAATAAAAGAGTTTTCCCAAAGAATAAGGTGGGAATAAAGTTTCCACGAAGATGGAAATAAAATTATGTGTAATTAACTATTATAATCCCTATTTTTAAGGTTCCTTGAAATATTATAAAGTTAACCAAACATATTTTTTCTAAATACATTGGAATAAAACTGTCATCTTTATATTTCAAGGAATTTTATTCCTAAGAATAAATTTGGTAAACTTAAAACAAACATACCCTATGTTTTCATCAATTATTCCGCGTAAAAGAATGTATCTAATTGCTTTCGAGAGCCGTTGAATCTCAATGAATTACACCGAAAATTTTACTACGAGAGTCAATTTTTTATCCACCTCACTTTTCTCTCTCCCAATATATAACTTTCCTCAAAGAGAATATGCTACACCAATCTTTGAAGAAGCGATTCTTACCGGTCACAAAACCAAATCAAAAATATTTAGACACACATATCTAAATAGAGAAAATTAAAAAAAGATAAATTAGTCACATCATTTTTTACTTTTACTTTTATATTTTTATTATCTATGTGTGTGCGCTTAAATCATTTGTATTTGTGTTTATGATCAACTTAGCCTTTCTCTCTTTCAAGACGACTCAGCATGATGAGAGCATTAATATACATATGAGTTGTTCAACTCAGCATGATGAGAGCCTTGATATACATATGAGTTGTTTTGAACTACTAACATATATATGACACACCAATTTACTATCCAAATTTTTCCATAGAGAAGTCGATTTCAGTAGTGGTTTAATTGCTTAAAATAATCAGTCTTGTAACTATGTACAATTTAATTATGTCAAAGTTTGTTCACTTTTGTCTCTTCATATATATATATATTTTTTTTGGCTATGTCCCTAGTTCAGGACACATTTCTTATATATGATATGACAGGATTGATTCCTCACGGATAATACCATGATCACGGAACAATTCTTTCGACCATATATTATATTTTCAGTGCATGCCTCCATTGTATTTGTCCACCTTTTGGAACCCATTTGGCTTCGCATATTTCCTTCCAATCATTCACTAATTCAATCAAAAATATTTTCAATGTCGCTGAATTAAAAAAATTTAGTGGCACCCAATTTACGTCAAGATTACGATTATTTTTTATGGACGTCAGAATTACGATTGACTCACGTAAACATAAATCAGTTTCAAATTACCAATTTGGTGTTACAGTGACATAGTTATACATGATTGTTTGGTATGACTCTCTATTTGCATATTTCATATATGTTTTCTTTTAAATTATATAAACCACTATTTACGCTTAATGATTGTTGGGACTTTTCTATTCTCTTTGAAAAAAAAAAAAAAGAAGTTAGTTTTTTTTTTCTCAAAAAAAAAAAAATAGTTTTTTTTTAGGAAATTTTTTTTAGTTAGTTAGACTAGTTAGTTGTTCTCAATGACTAGTTAGTTGCTGTACTTACCATATAATCATAATATTCTCATTGTTCAATATACCTTTTTATAAAAAAAATCTCATCTATGATTTCTATAAAAAAAATTGTAATGTATTTTTCATTTCTAAATTAAAGAAATTAAAAAATGTTTCTAAAATCCGTTAAAATGGTGATTGAAATATATGATCATCTATCACACTACACCTACATATTTTTAAAGTCTCAAATATCTATCAAGACATAGATTTAGTGTTCCAAAACTTTACTCGGTGACACGCCTTAAGTGTTACTAATGACCTGTTTGGTTTGGCGGTGGGAAAGTCAGACCCACATTTCAAATGGCAACTTTCGTGGAAATGGAGAAGTTTGCTTTCCTAACTTTCACGGCAACGTGATTTCTTGCTGGAGTTTTGAAAAATATAACGCCATTCCAAAGTCCAAACACACTATAAGACTACATCATGTATGTTATGTCATTTTTTATTTTAAAATTTTAATATTTGAATTAAAGACATGAAACTAGACTCATGAACAAACAATGCATGTTACGTACTAATACCAAGCATGCATGATATTGATAGCATGAACTTAATTTGAATTAGCTAGAATAAAATTGTATCAATATTACTGGAGCTATCTCCTTCATAATAATGGTTGATTACAAATTCATCATTGCTCATAATTTGTTGCATCAACTTATTTCATTTGGCTAAAATTGACTCTCTCAAATCAGTTCCAACTGAACCTATTCAAATCAAGCTGTTTACAAGTTGTAGCACCTTCATTATTATCTCCACGACTGTTTAGATCCAATCTTGCAGTGTTCCTTTGTTGAAACTCACCAATATCTGAATGATTCTCAACTCCAATGTTCATAGACAAATTTCCATGATTTCTTTCTAATTCATTATTATTTCCTAATGGAGTTAGAAAATTACTGTTCTTTTTCACTTCCTCAACACACCATTTTAGTACTTCATTGTTTCTAAGGTTTTGAACAGAACCTGCTAATTCTGTTGCTTGTTGTTCTTTTCTTTCCATGAACACATGGTTGTTATTATTGTTGAAGTGTCTTAATCCAAACCCTCCATTTTGAATGATCTCTTGTTCCTTTTGTGATCGGTCAGACGATGTTAAGCAACTACTGTCCATCGAGCCGTCGTTTGGTTGAGGACAAAATCCTTGTAACTCTTTCATCTCTGAAAATGTTGAATTCAGACACTGTGAGGATACTTTTGACACAAGCTCGGATAGTTGAACTTTAGCTGCTTCAAGCCCTACAATTCCTAAATTCTGTCTACCAAGTGTTTCTTGAGCTTTTTCGAGCACTGATTGAAGGTATTTTCCTTGAGCCTCTATCCTTAGCTGCAAGTGTCTTTGTACCTGGCACAGGTTTTGAATATTGGTTTCTTACAATTCAAGAAACAAAATTAACGCGTTTGGATTCTCTGCAACGGCTGCAGAACAGTTAGATTTTACATTCAAAATCAATGATACTAAGATCTAACAGTTCTACCGTCGCTGTAGAGGATCTGATATGATCCAAAATTAACATGCATATATAGTTAAGTTGCCAAAACTCACCTCAAGTTGTTCATTGAGTCTTCTCTGAACCTCAATCTGCATTTGCAGCGCCTCGCTTATGTGCAAATCTCTACCAAAAGGGATATGAAAGTCAGCATAAAATCTTAGAGTGGTAGAGTTTTTATATAAAACAAGATTACATAAAGGGGTTTTCTAACTTGTTGTTATTAGTCTGCGGTCCAAGGGTTAATTTATTCATGTGAGTTCCATTGGTTTCAGAAAGTCTCTCATCACTTACTGAAGCTGCATGTGTGTCTGCTAAATTAAATATAAGTATGTTGTTAGTAAATAGCTCTTTGATTAATCAAACTTTAGATTATAAGGAATGGAAGAGATTTGTTCTCTTACTTATTTTGTGTGTCACATTACTGCTGCTTTGTCCATGCAGATTCTTGCTTAATCTGTACTTCTGGTGACAAAAAGGATAAGATGATCAGTAATTGCACCATACAAAGTAAGGTAAAAAAATATTATTAAAGGACTATGAATTGTGAAAAAGATCACTAATATTTTTACCTGAAGATGACTCTTTAAATGATATAAGGTAAGCCCTGGAATTCCCATGAGTTTCATTACTGTTTTTGGAGTTGCCTCTGCATAGAAAGATGGTAATTAAATTTGCATTAGTAAATTAAAATTCTGTGTTACTCGAGATTCGATGATCCAAACCGAAAGAGAATGAGTATGTAATATGTATACTTACTGTCCGCTCCGCCTAACTGATTAACTGCTTCTATAAACCTTGCATGAAGATCAGGTGTCCATTTTAATCTAGGTTTTGCATCAGTTGAGAGCACAAGTCCTGAATCACTAGAACCATTTCCTGTTTGAAGGAACATGTGCCTCTCAGATGGTATTGACATTCTTGAAGAAGAGTGAATATTTTTTCCTTGATGATGATGATGATACATCCTATATGGAAGGTGAAACAAGATAGAGCCTTGTTTTGAAGTATTTTTGTGGTTGATAGTATCAAATATAAGAGAATTTTTTAATGCTTGTTGAGCTTGTCTTGGTTCTTCTTTACACCTTCTCTTCAGCTGAAAGCATGCTGAGACTGGTATTTATATACAAGAGATTGAGGTATGGAATCTTGAATAGAACCAATTGAAAATTTAACTTAATCCTTCTAGGTGGTGACCTGATGAATAGATACTATTCCTTCCTACTTTTGTTCACTTGTGGGGCCATTTTTCAACTTACACTTTCCATTCTTAGATAGTGGTGTCCATTTGAGCTCCAACAATTTCTCTCTCTCAAGTGCGAATTTATCCATTTATTGGGTACGCTAAGTGGAAGTTCTTTCATCAACATACACTTAAACTATCGTTGACTCATATACATTTAACAAAACAGGTTGTCTGACCACCACACTTTTGGGACGACTTCCGATACAAGGATCTGACCATCTTTAGTCAAACTATTGATTCTAATACCAAATTGGGTTAGAGGGGGAGCCTTAAACCATATGAGATGATCACATTAGGCTAAGAGCCACCATACAAATGGTTCGGACACCACATCTTCACCAAAAGTGTGAGTCTTCTTACTCACACTTGATACTCCGAACAACATAGACAATAGATCCACCTAGTGAGCACGTATCCGCTCAACCGCTCTCGTTATAAAAAAAATTAGTATAGTAATTTTATAAGGCTTGAACAATTCTTGCTTACCTTGGAACTAACTTTAGGGGTTGAGTTAGGCCTAATTGTCAAATTCTAAGAGAAATAATTTATTTTTTTAATTTTCCTTACACAAGCTTTATCCACACACATTATGGGTTTCAGGTGCAGGAATTGTACGTGAACTAAAATATTTTTAATATAAAGAAATTAAAGTTATATGCAAATATATCAATTTCCAAACTGCATTAGGTTCCAGAATTGATCCTTGAAATTTTAACCCAATATGCATTCTTATTCTTTTGCCAGATAAAAGTGGGAATCATATGCTCAAATTTGTAAGAGTATATTTTTTTTCTTTTTCATATTTTATGACTTGGTTCTCAAGAATCTGATATCCCTCTCTACTTGGAACAGCCAAAGCCCATCCTTTATTTTTGTTCTAGAGAAGAAGATTCTAAGAACTTATAAGCCTATAAAATTTTTGTTCCATACCTTGTTGATCTTGTTGTCATATTTACAAGTCCTGCATGTACATTGTTCTTTAATTAATATCATGATAAATGAATGTTATGATCAATAGTAAAGTCTTCAGACAAAGACATTGTGAAGGAACATCTTAATTGGTTGTATATGAAGAACTTAGATAAATTGGATTCCATTGACTAAACCACCATAACATGCAAGATTGGATGTTAATAAAAGAAAGGAAAAAAAAATTGTGCAAAGATGCTTCCTATATTGGAGTGTTTGGAGGTAAAAGAATAGAATATGAATACATTCTGTTTTGTCTCCTTCAATAAGTTTGGTACTTATTCAGCTTGCACCATTTAAAATATAAGTAAGATGGACCCTAAACTTTTCATTCTTTCTTTGGCACAAAAATACAGTCCCTATCCTTTGGAATCCTAAGCAGCCAGGACTTAATGAAAAGAGGAAAGATAGAATTGTACTTGCTTTTATACTTGCATTTGATTAAATACAGTACTAGTGCATATATATAGGACCACTTACCTTGCATTTGACTTGTACTACATGGTTAATGTAATTGATTCTCAATGTAAGAATCATGAGTACTTTTTGTCATCCCTTATTATGTTATGTAACTATACTTATAATTTTATTTTATTTTGTATACATTTGTTCTTATCCTTGGACATATAACTTCCACTAAATGGCATATACCATGCTAAACCACACTATGAAAACAATTTTTAAAATATTGTGTTAGAATCTGATTCAGTTTTATTTAAAACCATGCATTCCATAGGCAATGCATGTGTCAACTCCATGCAAATATGCATTATTATTCAATTTGGAAAATGTTATGTTACACTGTACTAGTATTGTTGCGTGATTAAAATTTTTCCAATAATATTCTAATGATCAACATCTAACTCATATCATACAATAATATAAATTAGAGTATAAGTCACAAAACACTAAAGAAATTGTCATCAGACATATACATAGAAATAGAGGGCTATTAATAAAACCAATCTGACTTTATGAAACCTGTTGAAAGATAAGATAAACATAATATTGTATAATGCTAATAGCTAGAAAACATTTTAAAAAAAGTATTTAGAGTAAAGATTCCTTGAACAGTATCTTGATATCACTTCTTCTTGTTGTTCTTGTTCTTGATTCTGATATTTGAGAATATTTAATGCTGCCAAGAGAATCATAAGAGACTTTAGGTAAAGTTAAAGGTGAGTTCCTAAGTAGTTTTCTTGCATGTGGATTGGAATAATATGGGCAAGAGGATTGATTTGGTACCTTTTTCCCTCTTCATATCGAATTTTCTCCTTAATTGGACTTGCTACAACCACTTGTCAAGGACTCAAGGGTATTCATAAAATTTAAAAATTCATTATACTAAGAAAATAAAAAATAAATAACACAATTATAACTCTTAGAATGTATTCCATCACAAAATTCAGGTGGTCTTTAATATTTTGCTATTATGTCAACATAAGAATTAAGTATTCATATTCGTAATAAGGTAGTTTATTGGAAGAGAATAAAGAAAACTAATTAACCTTTGTGGTAAAGTCCTAGTTTTAGCATTGTTTGTTTAGTTTTATATATCCTTGTTGACCATGCAATTAGATGTTTCTTTTTGGTGATGTTAATGATAACAATTGAGTGTTTTTTTATCTAATCAAAATTAACCATACATGGAAAAATTTGTTGCCACAACTTTCATTTCATGTGATTTTTTATTCTGTTTGTGTTTTGTATGCAGTATAAAAAAGTTGTGAAGTTTTCAAAATCAAAACCATATATGGAATAATTTGTTTATGCAGCTTTGATACATATTTTTGTTGATTCTTCTAACGAACAATTTTTCCTATATTGGTAGTCATCTTTACTTTATGCTGCCAAACTGTCCTTGCCACTTTCAATTCTTTAGCATCTTTAAAAGAGTATGTGTTTGTACAGAATAGAGGGTTACTTATCTCTTTCTATGAGAGTATCCAATTGGCTTTACCTTCTGATATAGTGGTTGTCCCACCTTGTGACAGGGCCCATGGGGAATAAATTTGTATTCTTTTTTTTTATAGTTGAAATTATTATTACTTGCAGAAAAAAAAACGGACATTGACCTGTATTAGTGTGGCGTCTATCTATTTTTTAGTTACATGAGAAAGAAAAAAGGAAAAGAAAAACGGACATTGACCTGTATTAGGGACTATTTGCATCACTTTTGGTTTTTAGTTTTTAAAACTAGTTTTATAAACCTATTTTAGAAAACTCTTTTTTAAAGTGAATAGGAGAAAATGTGTTTGATTATGTAATTTTTCAAAACTGTTTTGAAGATGACAAAATTTATCTGGTAATCTAATTTTTTAAATTTATTTTATTTTGTTACTAGCGAAGAGACGGACACTCACGTGCCTGTCCTTTCTGCTCTTTTTATTGCGCTAACGTTTGAAAATTATTAACGGTTTTTTTTATGAAATAAAAATTAATAGATAGAATTTAATGACAGGCTTTTTTTTTGAGCAAGACAGGTTTTTTTTTTGAAAATATACAGATTAACCTAATATATATTAACCAGTAAAATAACCATCGTAATATACATTTTTTAACCTTTTTTTTATGAATAGGGTGACCATCACTGCAATTTAGCCAAAAGAGAAGGACCATGGGCAAATGCTTGTATAGACAAGGGGTAGCAATGGCTACCCAAAAAAATAATTATTGAATGAGTATATATATTTTTATACTTAGCTACCCCTAATAATATATATTTGGCTTCCACAAGTCGGATTTTGATTACTTTCCGGTTGAACTTTGGATTACTTGATCCCGTCTCCCAGAAATCGATGAATTTATCCCTACTAATATTATTTTATTTAACAAAGAAAATATTACAATAACAACAAATTTTTAATCTATTACTATTAGTCCAAAGTTCAAACATATATCATATAGTCCCACCGCCCGCCCACCCTGTTATTATTGTTATATTAAAATTGTAATATTATATATTTATTAGTAAATAAATTGGGTAAAGGAAAGAAAATGACGCTTCATTTACATTGGAAAAGTTATGGGTAAATTCGAGTCTTTGAAAAGTTGTCGAGTTCGACTTTCATAAATAGCTACTATTCATATTAATAAAAATGACAATTATTTTACACATGTATACAATAATGGTTCTCTCATTAATTTTTTTAATTATAAAATAATTGAGTATATTAATTAAATAAAAGAAAGTAAAAAAAAATTATCTTTTTGAAATGAAAAGTAAAGAAAATTTTGAACACTTATGTTGAATTGGTCAACGTATAAGCTATGCTTTATAAAAATTCAAAGTTGCAATACATTACAGTTTTGCCATTAATGAAATTTGACACTTTTTTTTTCTTTTTTAAAAACAGCAAAAGTGAAAAGCAAAACAACATTTATCTGTTCTAGTTTTTTGCTTTTGACAACAGCAAAAGTGAAAATAGTTTTTCAAAACTATTTTGCAAAACAATCAATTCAAACAAGTTTTCAATTTTTTAGTTTTTGAAAACAGAAAACAGTTTTTAAAAACTGTAATCAAACATGCCCTAAGTTCTTGAAAAGAATACGTCTAAGACATCACCCTGTAAAACAGATGATAGACATGGTAAGGGTTTATTGAACGTGACAAGATGATATGAATTATTAGATTTCAATTTAGCGAGAATGTCCGCACACGAATTTTCCTCTCCAAGTATATAGTGAATATATATAGTCCATTCCTTAGCAAGATAGTTTCGAATGAGTTCCATGATATTTGCATAGTGATGGTACCGTGGAGTCTCCATCACCAACTGCACCACATGAAGAGAGTCCGAGTAACATAAGTTTTCTATAGTCCGCCTCCCAACACAACTTGATTCCAAACCAAGCCCGCTTTTGAAACTTCTGGTTTGAGTCGCTAGCTTAAATCTTAGCATGAAGGATATTAGAGATCTCCACACTGCCAAAGAAATCAAGTTGAAAATTGCCATAGTGCTTACGAATTAGACCATCATAACCCGCATTTCTTAGATTTGTCAAAGCACTTTCATCAACATTAAGGAAGTGTCATGTCTATCTACTTTTTCTATTATGCTTAATTTTCTGTATTTATTATTGTATTGAATGATATATTGTTGGGTATAGCTAATATATAAAAGACATAGAAGAAGGCAAGGGGAGGAAGCCAACATGGTACGGTACATGTGTAATATTGTAAAATGAATCATAGTACTAGTGCTATATATATTACTTGTGACATTGAAACTCTAATTCATCACAGTAATACAAACGGAAGTATAGCTACTTTATAGTCGTAGAGGTAGACATCATTGGCCAAACTACGTTAACATAGATCGATCGTGTCCATTGTCTTTTACTTTCGTTTTCTTTTAATCTTCTGGTGTTGGTTGTTGTTCTAACATATATATTTTAATATAATCATACAATTTTAGTTTCAATAGTATATTTTTAAATTTAAACTTGAATTTAGAAAAGAATTATGTTGTTAAGAACAACTAAAATTAGTTATAGTTTTTGCTATCTCTTTAGTTATAGCGTGAATTTAAATCAAACAATGGTTATTGAGAGTAAATTTGTCCATAATAGAGTTTGCAAGATTAGTTGTTAGGTAACTTTGAACCTCTTTTTTATTTTATTTTTAAAGAATCTAGTGGTGAAATTGACACACACTAAGGAGTAAGGATAGAGAAGAGAGGTATTCGAATCTACGTTTCAACACATCAAATATTCCCACAGTCTTTTATCATTGAACTGCATTTACGCGAAAATTTAAAGTTCTCTTTATATAGTGGTATAATGGTATATATTATTATTTACATGTTACATTAACATAAGATATATTCACTTTTAAGTACAAGAAGAAACTTTGAAATGAGAAGAACAAGACACAAATGAGAATCAACTAGTAGACTAAGTGGTCAATCATGAACTACCATTTTGGTTTTGAATTTGTGATATTTAGTTGAGTACACATGATGGCATTGGTTGAAAAGAAAAGCAAGAAATGACCACGGAATGCTATTCCTCACGGGGAAAAGGTGAAAAACAATTAAAATAAAGGGAAAGTTTCAAAGATTCTTTGGAATGAGAATATGAGAATTTTAACTTAGATTAAAGCCCTATATATCATATTCTCAAGTAAAGAATTTAGTTATTCTTCTTCTTTTAAAGCCACAAAAAATGGATTCTCACTTCCCCACCTATCTTTTTTACTAATTGCAATCAGAGGCTTTTTAAGTATTCATTATGATTATCACAAGTCCTTAATAGTATTAATATCAATTCTTATAGAATTGCTATGTTTAGATGTTGTTTATGATGATCTAATTATAAGATTTGAGTTTCCTTTTAACTTTTATTCCATCTGAGAAAGTGACTTGGTTGGTTGATATTTGGATTGTTCTAGCTGATTGGTGTTTAGTTGTTGTTCCTACTTTGGATAATTCCATTACCTTTTCTACTTTAATTTTATGATGGGGTTGTCTAAGTCTTCAAATTTAATTATCAGCTTTCTAATCAAATTATATTTAGTTTGATCATGCAATTCTATTTTTATTTTCTGAAAATTGCTATCTATCATTATTATAGTATATGACTATGTTAGATTTGATTTGACACCTAATTTAATAGACGGCGTATAATTCTATTTTTAATTTTATGTTTTAACAGATATATCATAATTTTATGAGTAGAATATGATTCTAGTCTGAAAGGATTAGTTATAGTGACAACCAACAGCATTCTTAGACTAATTCTCACGGGTAACTAGCAAGGATATATAGTAGAGATTTTTCTTTTTGAGAGAAGGATATATAGTAGAGAAATATTTACAAAACATTTAACGAATATGTATAGAAGAAAAGGGAATATGCGATGGTTATGGTGGGGGGATATATATGTGGAGGAAGGCAATGTAGTATCAGTGGCGTAGCTATGTGTGAAGATATATGTCCGGTGTCTTACCAAATTTTGTTATAACATATATATATCCATTTTATGCTCAAGAAATGTCAAAGGCGTGTCAAAATTATTCTATTAGAAACAAAAAATGAAACAAAATAAAAATTGTGAGAACAAAAAACATTTCGTTTTATTTTTTGTAGAAACTAAAATCAAAATTCACAATATTTTTAAAAACGAAAAACTTAGTTAACCCTATAAATTTTATAGGATTGAATTTAACAAGCAGGTACAAGGTATTTAGGCTTAGTTAATTAATTAAGGATTACAAATAAGTTCACTACTAAAAAATAAAAATTAGTGAGGAAAATTTAGAGCGAGAAAACATGAAATCTCTCTCTAATTTCGTCACTAAATGTTGCGACCAAGTAATTCGTGAGGAATTTTATTTTTCCGTCATTAATTTTCCTCCCTAATTTTGCTTTTCCTGATAGTGGTTATTCGAGTCTAGTTAATTCCCTTATTTCTTTTTACGTTTTGTTGGAAAAAAAACTTCACAATGAAACACCAATTACCTATATTAATTAAAAAAAAAGTAGTTACATTACAAATTACAAATATTAAATAAAAATAACAAAGTCAACATGTAAAAGCAACAAGTTATGACTGTCATCTATAACAACATCATCAATGTTTAAGACCTAAAAAGTAGAGTGTGTCAACAAAATTTGATGTATCTTAGGTGATGCATGAATATAATTTCACGATGTGCAAATGTATAAAAAACCCATATTATTAGGTGGAAATTTAAAAAACGAGGGTGCATGCATCCCATCACACACAAGTGGCTCTGCCACTGTGTAGTATGCTCAAGATATTGCTAAGTGAAATGGTAGGAATGAAGGATATAGGAAGATCTCATTAAAAAAAATGAATTCCTTAAAAAAAAATATAAAAAAAACTGAATGTTAATCATGCATCCAGCATACCCTGCATTTGCGGGTATCCGGCTGAACCCGTCCCAACTTTGAAAGGGAAAATTTGTTTTGACTGAATACAGAAACGGATTTGAGTTTTTGCTATATTTAAAAATGTGGTGTTGAACCCGAATCAACACCATATTAGTAAAATAATATTTATTTTTTATTTACAAATATCTATCCATTTCCATTTTATATAATACCTTTTATATATTATAAAATTTGATCTCTTCTCGATAGAAAATTAGGGTTTGTTTGTTATAGATTTAAAAAAAATCTTTGTATTTTTAAAAATGATTTTTACTAACAAAATGGTATATAAGTTATTTCAAACTCATTTGTTACAAGTTAAAAAAAAAAAAAATTTTTACATT
>Ga0228711_1008540_pt1 | contig 14311 bp, 7 predicted proteins | sample MedpolnodulmetaG_2_FD_177996 | JGI IMG/M metagenome (GOLD analysis project Ga0228711, IMG submission 177996) | Root nodule microbial communities from Medicago polymorpha collected in Santa Monica, California, United States - brown nodules | ecosystem: Host-associated > Plants > Roots > Nodule...
AACTCTTTTCCCTTTGTATAATTTGATTTAGATAAAAGATTTTAAAAATGATCAACATAATACAAACTACACTTTCTTGTGTTTTCCAAGACCTTTCAGCCACCTCTTTCAATTGACATTTCAACATGAATTCGATATGTTTCGAGAGTCTAATATCTTACGCTAGATTTAACATAAATTGTACTTTAGAAGAATTTTAGGTGCGTAGTTATTTAAATAAGATTTTTTCAGCTACTTATTTAAATAAGACTTTTTAAAAATAAAACAGACTTTTAAAATTTAAAAAAATGGTCATTTGTGTTACATTATGTTTGCACTATCTTTGTTTTAACAAGTTTCTTTAAAAAAATATGTATATCATCTTAAAATTGAGATAACTCATATAAATATGTTAGATATGTCACATTCCTTTGTTTCTTAATTTTCTTCTTCTTTAAATCTAAATTTTCAACTCCAAATACATTAATATCTATTATTATTTTTTGCAATACTGTCTTCTTTCATTACTACGATTCGAATTCACAAACTTAAAACAATGATTGTTCATCTCTAACGTGAGATGTGTTGAATGTGCATATATAATGTCTTTCATCTTTAGTTATGTAACAAAAATTATGGTTAATAAAGTCACAAAATTAACATAAATTACAACAAAGTAAGAGAAACATAATTTAAAAGTTAACAGTTGCAAATGAACAAGACCAATTCGAAAACAAAAAATCGAAGGACCAATTAAAAACATGATTAAACATAAAGGATTTAATTTATTTATGTATATTTACAAGAACTTATTTATTATTTGTTAAAAGTAGCAGTACATTATTTATTCTTATATAATAGTATATTTTTCTTTGTAGTCTATACTCTATAGATCAGGTGAGATCAGCTGAATAATCAATTGTCTTCTCTAAGATTCGAGATAGTTTTACACAAACATAAGTATTTAGACACAAAATTTAGACACATATATAAATCAAAAAATTAAAAAATAAATAAAATAATCACATGAATTTATATCACTTTAATTCTTTTCTTTTTATTTTTTTTAATTTCATGTGTATACTTAACATGTAATATATAGTGTCGTATCTATTTCACAAACCACCATATCCCTTAACTGTATTCAACCCTAACCATTGATCAAATTACCAACCAAAGCTAGATCCAATAGTATACAAAAAGCAGTGCAACATACCATCAAATCAACCTCTACTTAATCATAACTTAAGAAGTACGGATACCAAACACGATGTGGACTGACACGCCGACACCATTAAATATTTTAGAAAATTATATAATTCAATGTAATTATATGTATTGATATCGGATATAACATATGTCCGACATCGAAACACATTTAATCTATAAAATGTTTGTGTTAGTAGTAAATGAGAGATTTTGGCATCTATTCTCTCCCTTGAAATATAAATACTAAAGATTATAGTATTTTTTGTCAAGTAGTTTAGTCGTTAAAGCTTTCACAATTTAATTGTAGAAAGTTGGAGTGTTTGGCGTTCAAACCCCCTACTTTCGTATATAATATGCAATATCTCTATCAATTGAGTTAAGCTTACAAAGATACATTATAGTATTTTATTTTGTTAGACTGCTACTACATGCCGTGGCCACCTCTGCAGAAATCTGAGAAAGAAATGAAAGAGCTGGCACAAAACCCAACACTCTCATTTCATTACAAACCTCACAATATTACACGACACAACAACACTAACTTTTTGTCTAAACCTCCTCAACATATATTAATATTAAAAAAGTATATAAATTTTATTTTATATATATAAACACATATCTAGTTTCATTCACACTCATTTCACAATCCTAGCCTAGAAAAGACCCACGATATATCAAACTCATATGATTATTAATGACTATGATATCTTATTAAGATTCAGATACCCTCAATAGAAAACAAAAAAAAAACTAAATGGAAAATTTTCAACTCTTTCAAAACCAAACCATTCTTAGCTTTGAAGTTTGAGCTCAAACTCCAACATTCCTAACTTGCATAGACAAGCAAAATCCAAACATCTTCTTTAGACAAACATGAGTAACTGGTTAGGATTTTCTCTTACTCCACACTTGAGGATTGATGAAGAATTTGGTACAGAAAACCAAAACCAAAACCAAAACCATGTAGCTGAAGGATCAGAAATAGGAAGAAACTATGTTCCTACTTCTTCTCATCCTCACCCTCATCATTTATCTATTATGCCTCTACGTTCTGATGGTTCACTTTGTGTTTCTGATTCCTTTACTCCTCAAGGTATATATATCATTGCATGTTCTAGTAACATTTTTTTCATCTTACTTATTAGTATTTTTTATTTTGCTCAAAACACTTTGCATGTTGCTAAAAAAATGTTTCTTTTATACTCTTGATATGAAAAAATAAAAGAAAAAAAACCAGTATTTTTTTTGTTTTATTTTAATAATTTAGTAATTAAATTTGTGTATTGATTTTTGGTATGACAGAATGGAGATATGAGAATGCAATAACTGATGGAAATTCAAATGAAGAAGGACCAAAACTTGAAGATTTTTTGGGATGTTACTCAAACCAAAACCAGAATAGTACTACTACTAGTACTATGTCTAAAATCAATGTTAATGTGTCACCAAGTTTTTGTGCAAATAATAATCCAGAGATTGAAGCAGGAGAGAATCTAACAAACCAATCTTTGATTCACTCTTTTCATGCATATAATGATAACAACAACAACAATCATCATGCTTTAATCCATGATAATACCATGTATAAATCTTGGATGACTCAAACTCAGTTTTCTTCTGAGGGGAAAACAACTTCTTCTAGTGATGGAAATGGTTTTCAATCTCTTAATTTGACTATGAGTCCTAGTGTGCAAAATGGTGTTGGTGGGGGTGTTGGTAGTGCAATTTCTAATGTTCAAGTGAATGAAGATCCTAGGAAAAGATCTTTGTCAAAATCTAATGCTCGAGAACCTGTTCCTCGTAAATCTATTGATACTTTTGGACAAAGAACTTCTCAATACCGTGGTGTTACAAGGTATTAAGATTAATTATTTGATTTTTTTTATTATATAGTTTTTATTCAAGGTTCTATATGTGAACTTTGAAACTTCCACAAAAATTTAGATAAGAAAAAAACAAATTGGTCACTAGTTCTTTTTATAAATGTTACATATGCCAAATATAGTGACCAATTTTATTTTTTCTATTACATTTTTTTTGTCCTTATATCAACATTTTTTAAGATAATGTTTGGTATTGTGACAAAAAATTTATGTTAATTTTTGTTGAATTTGTTTAGGCATAGATGGACTGGGAGATATGAAGCACATTTGTGGGATAATAGTTGCAGAAAAGAAGGGCAAACAAGGAAAGGAAGGCAAGGTGAGAGAAACATGACAATACCTTTTGATTTTGTTTCAATTTTTTTTTTTTTTTAACTTTTTAGTCTTTTGGTTTATGTTGTCATTGACTAAGGAAGCATGTTTTGTAACTATTTTCAAGAACCAAACTAGTCCTCTAACCTCTTTTCTATTTTCAATCTTTCTTTTCTTTCCTCTCTTGTTTTAAAAGAGAATATACTAACTGTTTGTTTCATGCACTTGTTGGATTCTTCTCCTTTCATGTCTTCTTCAAATCTTTCACAGTTTACCTTGGTAAGTCACACTCCTAAAAATGCATTTGTAATAGCAAAAATATTTATACATAAATTAAATTAAATTCATAACATATTTGCATTATTATTAGGTGGGTATGATAAGGAAGAAAAAGCAGCAAAGGCTTATGACTTAGCTGCACTGAAGTACTGGGGTCCAACAACTCACATAAATTTCCCTGTAAGGTTTCTGAGATTTGCACAGTTCACTCCTTTGTAAATAATTCTTATTAATATTCACTACAAGGAAAAAAATAAATATTTAGAAAAAGTCAAATATTTATTTTGTATATTTAATGTATGCAGTTTGAAACATTACATAGTTAGTAACTGTGATCACTCTATATCTACTACTTTCTTAAATGCTCAGTTAAGCACTTATGATAAGGAACTTGAAGAAATGAAGCACATGACTAGGCAAGAATTTGTCGCCAATTTAAGAAGGTACCATTAAATATTTTCCATGTGAACATGGTGAATTTTTTTTCCTTTTGGCCTTTTCTTTTCACCAATTTCATTCAATATGGAATGAACAGTCCTTTTTGCTTCACTTGGACAGGAAGAGCAGTGGATTTTCAAGAGGTGCATCTGTGTATAGAGGTGTGACAAGGTATGGCCCAAAGTGTTGTGCTTTTTTCATTAATATTAGTAAAGTTCTCAATGAATTATTTGCTGCAATTTCAGCTTTTGTTTTTGTAATTAAACACATGGACTATTATTGGCTAACAATTTATCTTTTTCCTCTTGTCTCCAATTTTCAGACACCATCAACATGGAAGGTGGCAGGCTCGAATTGGAAGGGTTGCAGGAAACAAGGACTTGTATCTTGGTACATTTAGTAAGTTCCCTACCCTCCTTCACTATATTCTATTATACTTTGCTTTGACAAAAACACGATGGCACCATGATTTTGTTGAAGCTCCAAAATGTAGTTTTTGCCAAAATCACATCGCAAATCCAAACCTACGCTTTCGTTCTATTTCGCATTGTTTATTAAGCATGATAGTGTGAAATATAATCTTCCTTTTATGATATCATGTTATAGTCTAATCGAGTATCTTGACATTTTATCTAATCATTATGCTCATTTGTTGATTTACATTTTGTTAGTCACACACTAATTACTGAGCCATAAAAATTATATAGGCACACAAGAGGAGGCTGCAGAAGCATATGATATTGCAGCAATCAAGTTTAGGGGAACAAGTGCTGTGACCAACTTTGACATAAGTAGGTATGATGTCAAGAGAATATGCTCAAGCTCAACTTTAATTACCGGAGATCTCGCAAAACGTTCTCCTAAAGACTCTACCCCTCCTGCAACCACAGCCGAGGACTTCAATTCATGCGGAAGTTCATCAACACTTTCTCAGCCGCCTCCTCTGACTATTACCGATGGTGAACAACATTCTGATGAATTGTCCAACATGGTGTGGAATTCCAACAACGACGAGCAAAAACCTCAGAACAGCACCAACATCACCGAATCATCACAGCACGGATCACCAAGCAACAAGAATGAGTTGAACCCTCAAAGTCCCAAATGTTCATTGGGACTACCTAATGAGTTTGGAGTGAGTGGAGCAGATTATGGACATGGTTACTTCACACTGCATGGACCAAAATTTGATGATGGAAGCAATGAAAATGACCACATGAACAACAACAGGCTTGGAAATTTGGGTTTGGTTAATCAAGTTCCTATGTTTGCTTTGTGGAATGAATGAATGAAGGGAATGTTTTGACATTAAAAAACTTTAGCTTAGGAACTAAGATCAAATGTCAGAATTATTATTATTGTTGAATGATTATTTATGTTTGGTATATGGTAGTAACTTTTTTTTTCTTTTGAAGGAAAAGTGATATGTCAGAAATGTTGATTCCTTATGTGTTCAGTAGGTAGGGTACATACACTAATCCAAATCCAATATGGATCCGAGTCGTGTGCAATCACACGCTTTTCAACCGTCTAATTAAGATTGGAGGATCCGAGTCGTGTGCAATCACACACTTTTCAACTGTCTAATTAAGATTGGACTGTCTAGATTTCAAGTTATTATTTTAAGTTTAAAAGGGAAAAAAATCTTTAAAGCCTAAACTATCTGATTTTGATCGCACGATTGAGAAATGTGTGATTGCGTGCAATCATATTGCACCTAATCCAATACTAACTAGCTCAAGATTATCTATTGGTTGAAATGAAAATTGTTGCATAAAACCAATGATGAGATTTGTACAAAATCATGAAAACTAGTATGTCCTTTTTGGCTAGCAACTTATTATTCATCTAAAATGATCATTTGGCAAGTTGTCATGAGTACTTTTTCATTGACTACAAAGATATTTTCATGCATGAAATCTTTATAGAAAATTGGTTCAATTTGTCATGCAAATAAAATGAGGGTAATAATAAAACAGTGACATCCATGTCTTTTGGAATCAAGACAAACACCAAAGACAAGATGAGGCATTTCCCTACTCAGCAACATAACATAACGTTACTTTGATATTTTTAAGCACTAGTTTAAAACAACCGTAAGAGAAAATGTTTCATGACTCCACATCACTACTTCGAAGACACTTTTGATACAAATTAAGATTCAATAATACATAAGTTATACACACCTTAATCCGGTCCCTCTTCATGAAGCCAACTAATGACTTTGATACCACTGAATTCGAAGAGTGCTCAGAGCAACAATAAACTAATTATCTTGACCACTAAGAGATCGGGATCCTATATATATCACACTCAAAATTATTTACTGACATAAACATTTATGAGATTGTTAATTAAGAAAACTTATAAAATTGACATATGATATCTCCAATATATGTTGTTAGCTTATTTTCATAAGCTCTTTGGTTGTACGCAAAGTGTATTTTAACTAATAAAACAAATAATGAAATAAGTTTTCTTTTACTCATATGATAAGTTAGATAACTAGAATTTTATTTTATCGTATCATTGTTATGTGTTTCTAATGTCTTATTATTTCAAGTTAAAAAGATATCATCATACTCATAAGTAAATTTACCACGATTAAAAAGAAAGAAAAAACAATGGGATATAGTTTGACCCAGTCAAAGAGTTGTCGCCTGAAGGGAGACTACCATAAGTACGGTACGGCGCAGCAGCAGGGAACAACCTGCTAAAATACACCTATGGGTATAATGCGCACTCACCTAAAAGATCTGTGGCCTTGTCATAAAAAATACCCCTTTTGACTTGAGAGAAAGGGGATGGATGAATGGGGAGGTGCCTTAAATTGTGTGCCCATTCTCATTTTCCTACAAGACAAAAATAACTAGTCACTAGTGTCTTTTGATGAAGAAAATAAAATTAATTTTAATAAAAATGGGAAGAATTATTATGTACTCATTTCAAAATTACTTTAAATACTAACTATTTGATGCCATCTAGGGGTGAGAAATAGGTCAGACCAGTGAAGACTTTGAAGGTCGGAGTCTAGCCTAGAAAAAAATATGTAAGTCTGAGTTTGGCTTATGGTCTTTTATAGGCCTATCTTTTTAGTTTGACCTTAGGGCTGGGAATGAGTCGGGCCGAGCCGGGCTTTGCTTAAATATGTCAGGCCTAGTTGAAAAAACTAAGACCTAAGCATTAGCCTTTTACCTGTCGAAGACTTTATTTTAAGCCTGGTCTGGCCTTTCTAAATGTCTGGCTTGCCCTATTAGCCTGTCTAAAAGCCTAGATAATGTTACAAATTTCAAACAGAGTCTGTTCATCAATTTTTTTTCCTTTCAATTTGTGCAACGTACTTAATATAGAGATAAATATTAATTAGATACAGATTAAACTAATGAAACACAATTGTAAAATTTATAGAGGGATAGAAACTCAAGAATAATCATGTCTGATAACAGCAAGGATTTCAAACTTAATCTAATAACCATACTTGGCCTTAGGCATATCAGTAGCAACCCATACAAAATAAAATAAAAACCTGAAATAATAATGATTGCGGTATGAGAATTTGAAGGATCAGTAATTCTTTTTTATATATTATATATATATAAATATAAATAATAAATATGGAAAAAGATAATATACTCGTATACGAGCCCACCTGATAAGCTGGATAGGCTTTTTTATAAGCTTAAGTCTGGCCTAATTAAATTAATAGGCTTTTTAAAAAGCTCAAGCTTGACCAATTTATTAAACGAGCTAGGCTGAGCTGGGCTTTTAGTAGGCAGAGTCATAGGCCCCTGACGAGAGACCTGGCCTATTCCCACCCCTATTTGACCTAACATATTTAAAAGTCTGGTCTGACCTAAAAACCTACTCTCTCCGTCTCACAATATTAGTCGTTTAAGGTTTGTGCACGGTTATTAAGTAAATGATTGATTGTGTTGATTTCAATGGTAAAATTAGTAGTATTTACTAAAATACCCTCATTAATTGTAGTTAGTGAAGTAGTTAAGTTGGATGAAATTCAATAAATAGAGTATAATAGTGGAAAAATAATAATAAATGCTGCATTGATATTGTAAAGTGACAATTATTTTGATAAAAAGAAAAAATGTTAAAAAGACAATAATTGTAAGACGGAGGGAGTATTTACGGTTCTACTTTAGATTAAAATCATTGAATAGTATATTTTTTCTACTTTTAAATAGACTAAATCAGGTAAAAAGTCTATTTCACTGTAAGATTTGTCTATCGTTATAAGTTCTTAAAAGTCTACTTTACTGTAAGACCTTAACGTCTATTTAAAAAATTCATTATTTAAGTTGTTCTTGAGTTTTAATAATATACATAACCCAGTGACCTATCATGTTTGGTAGGCTTTTTTTTATAATCTAAGTCTGTCATATTTACTTGAATAGGTTTTTTTCAAAATCATAAACCTAACCTTTTCAAACCCAACTCTAATGACATCCTTACCCATCGACACAATAACTTAAATGCTGATGATGATGATATAAGAGCACAATTGTTTCTCTAATGTTTGCCTTAAAGAAAGAAGAGTTGGCCATCAGATTCTTATTATATGTTGGTACAAATTAATTTTTGTTATTGGATCAAAAAATTTGCAATTAAAATAAGTGATATACGATAATAAGTAGAGTTAGATATGTTTTTTTTTTATTTTTATACGTATACAAACTTTTTGTTTTAGTTCCTTTAAAAAAAAAAATCTTCAACTTAGTTCTAAAGTTTTTTTTTATCACCATTTTTTGTCTCTATTTTTAAATTAACTCTTGTATAACCTTTATATTTTTGAATAAAATTGTGCATAAATATGAATTATTATAACAAACTTTCCAAACAAAATTTGAATTTTTTTAACGAAACAGGAATTAAATATGAATTTTTAAACGCCAAAAACATATAAATTCATATTTTATTAAAGAAAATTATTTCATTCAAAAATATAAAATCTACATATGAGGTAATTTAAAAGCGAGACCGAAAGTGGTAATAGAAAATTTTTAGAAGATTAAAAAGTCGAAGAATTTTTTTTGGAGAGACCAAAAGTAAAGGTTAGATTATTTCTAAGGTTATAAGGTTATTAACATATTTAACCTTATTATTTACTGATTCAATAATAAAAAAGACATTTGTGTCTGGTGTAAGATCATTTTGTTTATACATGTTACACGGTCTCTATGTAATAATAAGTGTAGCACAAAACATGTGTGACACATTAATAATCATTTAGTGGTTATTGTTTGATGACATTAACTATAACACATCTGTGTTTCTTTCTAGCAAGGATCATCTAGTGGAATTTGCGTCTGATGACGTAAAAGAAATGCAAAAAGTCTGCATGTATCTAGCAAGCAAAGCAAATGAGATGACTGTCTGGTGCTTGTTGTCTGTTGACATCAAGAATAACACATGAGCATGTCATGTCAAGTACAAACATAACAATGGCTGCTGATTCATCGTCTGTTGAAGTGAAGCATGCAAGGGTTATTTGTATAAGTAACTTTGACCATGCATGCTATCACTAATGTACTTTCATCAAATCTTTTTTATGAATGCTACATATATATGATCTTTATTTAATTAATATAACGAAGGTAAGCATATCAAACGAACAATAAAGTATTATGGTACCATGGAGCAAGCATAATCTGGAGATTCATTGTCTGCTTGCTCAAGTGAAGCATGTAACAAAGTTATGGTACAACCAACCTTCATATCTAGTAGTACTAGTACAACACCTTATGCAATCATCTGAAGAAAAAAAACTATTGATTTCATATGATATTTTTAATACAACTAGACATATACTGTGTTTGGAATTGCGGTCAAGTTACTTCAAACGCGTCACTATTCTCACATCAAAAACAATTTTGGGACTCGAGAAAAATGATTAGAAGGTGAATTGAAACATAGCTCTTTCCAACGACCGTCTAATTTGTTCTTTATATTCGATATCTCCCTAACAATGTTGACGATTATCAAAGAATATTTTATGTAAAATGGGAACAAAAAATTAAGGGTGAAATCGAAAACGAAAAATCTAAGAGAAAAGTGAATCCATTCATGTAAAAATAATACATTGATTTGAATTTATTGCTCTTACAATATGTCGCTATATATATAACAAATCTGAGTCATTCAATCACAAATCAATCGAAATCATTTATAATTAACTTTACTCATGTAATTTGAATTGTCGATAGCAAGTAAATGGTTGAGATCATCTACTATATCATATTGTGTGAATATGCTAATGCAAACAATTGGAGTCCATAACACACACTCTCTTAAGTGTGATATCAAGTATTAAATTAACAATCATGTAACTTTCCAATGTATCCTAAATTGACCAAAAATCCTGTTTGAAAATGGCGTATTCATTTATTTGTATAGCCTGTATGAAAGTAAAAGGGGACAAACAAAATTTATCACTGCAACAAATTTTGTACGGATTGAAGGGGGGCCCTTTTGGGGGTTTGCTGCAGGGAGAAAATTTAGAGAGAGATTCTTTGCAGAAGAGAAAATATGCATATAATGGCAGAGAGGGCCATGAGACGCAAGAGACAAAGAAAAAGACACAACATGCATAGGACAAGATGCTTAAACATTCAGAGACATTTCTCCATCATTACTATCCTATTTCCAGCCTTGTTCATTTCTACAGTCTATGTGTGTCATGCAATCACCAAATCCATATTAGATACAATAACTCAGAACAATTTAAAGTATATAAACGTGTATACATTAATATTAATTGACATCATGCATGCACATTATATAGTAGTAGTTATGTACAGTTATTAAGTCATAAATATTTTTCTAGAAGTCTATGTTTAAGTTGACATATGGTTTCAACATCTTTCAAATATAAGTTACTTTATGTTTAAGTTTGATTATAAATTTGGTCTCTATTTTATTCAATATGAGATTATTATAATCATCCAATTTTAGACTCGTTTGGTGTAGTTTTTAATTTGATGAATAGAGCGTAAAACCATAAAGTTCGATTGGATATATACTTATCATTTAATTATTTAATGATGTGTCATATATATTTATTAGTTTATCGAAAAATCAAATCAAATTTTGAATGAGTTGTGACTACATGATACCGATATTAAACCAAAATTTAGAGTACTAGTACCTTCTAACTTTCTATTTAAAAATAAATATAAATAAAATCTGAAAGACCCACTTAAATATTAAGTATATTTGCAATACTCATGGTTTCTATAAAACCACGATGTTAAAAAATATAAGTTTTTTATTTATTTTTAATTAAGATGATATATATGATTAAATATTATAAATTTATAATTTATCTACTTAATAGTAATTTTAACAATATGGTTGAAAGTTGTGGTTGCAAAGGTGGTCGCAGACGGCTAACATAGTGGCAATTGGTGTTTGTTATAGTTGTGGTCAAAGTGTTAGTCATTGGTGGTCGGAGGTGGATGGAGTTGTGATCGAGGATGGTGGTCGGAGATAGATGGAGTTGTGATCGATGGTGGTTGTCGATAGTAGTAGGAGTATTGGTAGTCTTAATCGTGTTCAGAGGGGATTGGAGGTCGCCACATTGATGGTTAGAGTGGTGGTCGAAGGCGACCAGATAGGAGATTAGAGGTGGTCAAAGTCGTGATCAATGATGGTCACATGTCGATCTACGCTGATCAGAGCGGTGATAAATAATTGTAGGAGTGGTGGTCGATGATAGTGTATGTGGTGGTTGAAGGTATACGTGGTCAGAGTGGTGGTCATCGGTGGTTGTTAAGATGATAAAAAGTGGTGGTTGGTTGTGGTTAAAGTTGTGGTTGGTGATGGACGTAGGCGTTGGTGGTCGATAACCATTGGTAATGACGTGTTAAAAATAAAATAAAATCAAGATTTTTTTAAGCGTAAAAAAAATAAAATTTCATATTTAATTTCATCCTTTGTAACAATAAAAAAAAAACTGAGAGAATTATATAATGTATTTGATATGACAACAACAAAAACCTAGCTTATTTATGTAAATAGTCACTTCAAATATGCACCATTTGAGTTTTCGCCCATGTATTTACTGATCTTTAAAAAAATAAAAAACCTTGAAATTAATAATCACATGAGTATTGGTCCTAAATCCCCCTTTCTTGTCGATGTGCCTATGATTATCGACATTGTGCGTGCTGACTCTGAAAACAAATTGTTGACTTAGCAAAAAAGACATGAATGGATCATTTTACCCTTAATAAACATAGACAACTGCAAAATGACAAAATTCCCCCTTCCTTATTCTTTCCTCTCTCTTTTTCTTCTTCTGATTTCACAATTTGGATGGGGGTGTGGGGAATTAGGGTTAGGGTTTGCTCATTATTAAAGAATAACTAGACTATCGACCCGTGCTCCGCACGGGTCCTACCAGCTTAGACATGCGTGTTTAACTTGCGATTATTATTCCCTTTATATATTAATAAGTTAGTTGATTATAACTGAATCAATGTAGGTAATAGGTTATAAATTGGCAACTACGAAAAATTAGTCGTATAATGGTGACTTTAGTAATATAGTTTATTACTACCAATGCAATGCAATACATCAAAATAGCGTACAAAGATGGTTCATTTTTAGCAAAAATAACGTACATCAATGTTTTTTAATATTGGCCTCAAGACATTTAGGTCTTACTAAAAATTTCATTTTAGATTCAATAGATACAAAAATAAATTATATTCAATTTATTTACTTGTTTTGACATTAAATGAAATAGAATGATACCTTGTAATAATGTTCAAAAGAAACTACTATAGCTTATACGAAAATTCATTTCTACAATATAAATAATAAAATGATAAATGAAACAACATGATAAAATGGTAAACGCAAAGCAAAATGGCTTTCATATTACAATAACTCTTGTTCTCCTTTGGAATTTTGTTTACATTACTATTTGTGTTGCATAAGAGTGATGAAATCAAAAATAATTGCTCAAGCAAAATTTAACGATTATCATCAATTACATTTACACGAACCTGAAATTATTACAAAAGTACAAAAATGGTAAGGACACTGAATTATAAACCTTCACATGAATGATTATCTAAGATTATCTAAGATTTGGCGTAATGTCTTGAATTGGCTTGAGATTAACTTTATTACCCTGCATAATATGTTTGTTCATTTGAATGTTGGAGTGGTGAGGTAACTTCAAAGCATCTCAAGAAAGGGTTTTAGTTTATTTGGCATGCATCAATTTGGATGATTTGAAAAGAAAGGAATGCAAGGATTTTTAAAAACCAACTCAATAATTTTATGATATTGTGGACGACATTAAAGCTTTGTCTTGGTGTTGGCCTTTGAGTAGACTAAAGAATGCATCATGCATTTATTATGAATGGTGTTGGAACCCGAAAGAGCGTTTAAAGAGGAGGTGATGGTTGGTGATGGTTGGAGCAGTTTTTGGGGAAGAACTTGCGGATGTCTTTTGGTGTTGAAAGCTATCGAGCTGGTAGTGTTTTTGACAGGGGCTGTGCTAGTGTTTGGCTTAGCTTTGGGAGCTTATTTGTATCATTATGAGGGCATGTAGCTGCTGTCATAAAATTCCAGATACTAATAGGAATGATTCACATTTTCATGCTAAACATTAAGCATGTATAAGACCTCAAGGTTTGGCCTTATTTTCCTCTAGCCTTCTCTGGTTGCAAAAAGAATATAGAAATATGAGTGCCTTCAAACTTAAAAAATAACAAAAGAATATAGAAATATGAGTGCCTTCGAACTTAAATAATAACAATTTTGAAACATTTATAGTGAGTTGGTCATATCATGACCATACCTAGACCATACCTTGATACTCCACGTCTCTCTTGAAGGATTAATTGCACTAAAGAAATCAAGAGTAGTATCCATATCAAAAATATAGGTAAGAGGGAAAGTAAACAGTATGGAAATAATTAAAATGTGAATATTAAAAAAGAAGCATATCTAATGAAATAAGTAAAAAAAGACCTAAAGTTTCTCAAAACTTTAAGCAAATTGCAGTTCAACAATTTCCGTAAGGCACTCAACTGCAATAGAGGATTAATAAATAGTGTGCGGGAAGATATCACTGTGAGTTGAATCAATTTCTTTTAAAAAAAAAATCATTAAAATCCTAAAACAACAATCATAAAATGAATTTTTTTGCAAAGCCACATTTTTTTTTCTCCAAAAAAAAAAGA
>Ga0228711_1008542_pt1 | contig 14303 bp, 10 predicted proteins | sample MedpolnodulmetaG_2_FD_177996 | JGI IMG/M metagenome (GOLD analysis project Ga0228711, IMG submission 177996) | Root nodule microbial communities from Medicago polymorpha collected in Santa Monica, California, United States - brown nodules | ecosystem: Host-associated > Plants > Roots > Nodule...
CCTTGATTTAGTGGTTAGTGAAAAGTGTTAACCATATGTTTGTGTATTTTAATTATCCTATAAAACAATATGCTTCGATATAAATATTTTGGAGTGAGATAGCTAAGTGGGGTGTAAAAAGTAGTGTTTTTAATAGGTGAGGGTGTAATCCAAATTTTGTATTATAATGCTCTAAATTCTGTTTGTTCAAATCAACACACCAAAAAAAACTTTACCAACCTGTTTGACTGCTAGCTGTCCTTAAAAAGCAACTTTTTCCATGGTAAATGTCACCTTGTTTGTTTCATGTAAAATCCGCAGAACAGTTTTCTTGTTTTTTTTTTATAAAATAATTCCTCCATCCTAAAATGTAAGCAAAAAAATCATTTTCTTTATCTCAAAATGTAAGTAAAAACGGAAAACTTTTAATCTATTTAATCTTGTTTTTAATTTTTTTTATCTTTTCCAAGAAAAACTTTTGCTTATTCTCATGAAATTAAATGCAAATTACATTCAATTTTCTCTTTTCTATTTTCTCCATAACCAATAGCCAATGAAAATTGTTTTTACATCTTCTCATAAAACTTATTAAAAAAATAAACACAAAATTATACGTCAAATTCTTATGTTTAGTTTTCTTAATAAGTGTGATTTGAGTTTTTATCTTACAATTTGGGAAGGTGGGAGTATTGTGTTTCCTATGTTGGAACATTCGTGTAATAAATGAAATTTGGCGAATTAATCATATTGTCAAAAGAGTATGTTTGATCATTTACTACCCAAAATATACAAAACTATATACAAGTGTACATCTCAATTCATATTTTTGTTTTGCACCCACTTTAGTGAAAGAAAAAATAAAACAATTTAAAGAGTTTAAAGGTAGCAGATAATAGTGATAGTGATGTGACCCTAGCACCTCCGCGAATGATAAACCTTCCAAAAAGTTTTACTTGCAAATCACACCATTATTTACTTCCGATGCCTTCGCTTTTGATCAGCTCTTTGTCTATTCTCATCATCCCATTCACGATCGTACAAACTGATGATAATAAATTAAGGAGGCAGCAGTACACCATTATTATCAACAATGGAAATCATACATTAAATAGAATGAAAACATGTATTTAAACTTGACTAATGCATCTATTCAAGGATTTTAAATTAATTCAGCTTTTTTGGTCAAGAAAATAAGTGAATGAAGAGCATGCAATCCAGACATACAGGATATCATACAACACCATTTAAGTAACTCATTTACCAAATACCTTCACAGCTTTCTTCCATGCATAATGTAACAGAAAGAAAGGAAAAAAGAAGGGTATGTAAATAAGCACATAAAACAATCAAGAAAGACATGAACTTGTGAATAAAACTTGCAAGCATATTAACCAAGTATTTTGCAATTAAGGATACGGATCTGATTCACGACGATTCAGCTTGCTGGATAACTCTTTACCATGAATCCTAAGACTCGGTTCATCTATGTAACTGGCATGCTGGATCATTCGCCCCCTTCTGTCTCTTCCATCGTATGCTTGTGACATACCAATACCGGGGAGAGGATTAACTGGTAAGTACTCCCCAGGCTCCATAGTTGGTAGATGCTCCCTCGTAAGTTTACGTCTCTTGGATGCAGCATTAAAACCCTCTTCTTTTAGAATGTTTGATTTCTCTCTTTCCCTCTCTTCCTCCTGCAGACAAGAACGGATGTATCATATGTCCATTCTGTTAGAACATCAGAAGATGTTAATGAGCGCCGAGAAGCAAACCTAAAAAAACAAAAAAATTGAGTGCTGAGAAGCACACAACTATTCAAAACACAACATTTAGGGCAACACAAGAACCAAACCTAAGTCGATAGGACAATGCATACATATGTCAAAGTATATTATTATAAATCAAAGATAATCGCAACCAGGAAGCAACCTTAGCTCAATCTGTACAACAAATAACTCTTGGTTGAAACTCTAATAAAAAAGACCCTATAATGCCTTAAATAATAACATTATATGCTGAAATATTTGACAGATTTGTTGCATTTTAACCTTTAAGTAACTGTCGATGTTATCCATCAGCTTCAAAAACAAGTAGTTCCTCATAGAAAACCATGCTCATTAAATGCCTACCACTCATTCACTTGGTACCAAATTTGGTCAATGAAGACGCTTATCACACAGTTTTTTATGTTAATCCATGTTAAACAAGTCGTATAAAGAAATAATCATACTGTATTTTGTTCTTTTAACTACTACGGACAAAACAACTAGTTTAGTGAAAAGACAAAGGGACATATTCGGCCTCTAAAAAAAGGGACATATTCAGCCTCTAAAAAATTCGTAAATGATTACTGATATTTTTAAGCACATATCCACTAGTAAAATGTTGATGCTAATCCAAAAGGATACGCTACAATGTATAATACTCGGTTTAAGTCCCTTGACCACAGTGTACATACCCCTAGTAACACATCTAGTAAACTGAGAGAAATAGTATGCACTCTTAGAATTTGGGTCTTAACATGCACAATATTGGTTCATACCTTCATTTCTTCACGCTTCTGATCTTGAAAATCTTCTTTTCTACGTTTGGGATCATCCTGCAAAATCACAGTCTCTTCAGACCGTCTGAGTTCTTTTTCTTCATGCCTTGGAGAAAGTCTTTGCGAATGCCTCGTAGCTCCATACCTCCTATCAGCATCTTCATCACGCCTACCAGCCCCAACAGATTGAGGAACCATATTAGGAGGTAAAGGGGATGCCCTATGCAAGTTCTGTCCATGGAAGCGGCCCTCTGTGTGAGATTTTTCTATCGAAACATCATTGTATCGTAATTTATTTCTATCATCCTTAGCCTTGTCAGAGAGTCTGTTGAAACTCCTCTCACTACCCCTCTCTTGCATTCTCTCAATAGACCGTTCTCTTCCATATCTTTCTATTGACCTGTCCCTAGGTTTTTCTACAATAAAGTCATCACCATGAGACTTATCCAGACGGTCCAATCTTTCCCTGTATTCCCTTTCATATCTTTCATTGCCTTTTTCTTTTGTCCTTTCCAATGACTTATTACCTGCTCTGTATAGACCAAGTTCGTCTGGCGCCACTTTGTCATCAGCCAATTGAGGATCCAACAGCTTTTCTCTTTTAGAGAATCGAACTTCACCCTCTAAATCTCTTAGATCTACATCCCCTTTCCACCGTTTACTTGGTCTGTCTAGTTCATCAACAGAACCAGTTCGCTTCTGAATTTTATCACTAGATTTTGTGGTAGCTGTGTTTTCATGCCTGGGGGAATGAACTACACGAGAAGAGGATCCTCTAGTGAAGTCGGCAATATCATTTCCATCATCCTTCACCATAGAAGATTTGGCTGCCCCAACCTCTGCCTTTGATTCGTTACCAGAACCATCAAATGTAATTTTTGCCGACGGAGCCAATCCTTTTGCAGAACCTGGAACGCTGTTACCATTAGCATTGACTGAAGAAGAGACGTTTGTTCTAGTGTGTCTTCCATCTGATGCATGGGTCTGAAGATCCTTGTCATTGCTTGAGGAACCAGAAGCTCTAGCAACAGTTTTTCCAGATCTACCATCTTCTTTCAAAGGATCTTGTTTTGATGGCTTCAAAAGTGAAACAGTAGCCATTTTACGTTTCACAGAGGTTCTTGACTGAAAACAGGAGAATCAGGTCATTATAGATAAAAATAAAAGGAATAAAATGGAAAACAGGACAAACAAGAATTTTAGCTGGGAGAGAACCAACACTTCAAAGCCAAGTAAGCACTAGAAATAGCGTCATTCTTGTCAGGAAGGTGTCCACCAATATGAATGAAACAACAATTACAAAAAAAATAAAAAAAATCAGTTTACCAGTGTGCACAGCTGCACCATGGGAAAAGATTTTTCTAAATAAATTTACTATTGAAATTGGAATTTGGTGTTGCTATAGATGTGAGGTGAAGATTGCCCCTACTTATAAACACTTGTTCTCCCAACCAATGTGGGACTCTTTAACACACATACCCATACTCAGCACTATTGGGCTTGGTGCATGAATATAAATGGTGGTTGCCCGATAGCGGAAACAAGATAGCAGGTGGCCCAACGGATCAAGGAGGAGGCTCTGATACCATCTAAGAAATTGTGGTTGGGCCCAATACAATCCCACAAAACTGGTTTGTGAGGTCAAGATTGCTCTCACTTATAAACACTTGTTCAGGCCATCTCCAAACCAATGTGGGACTCTTTAATAGTTTGAAACAATTGCATTTAGAAATTGCATGAGATGTTTTACCACATTCTTTTGAGAACACAAACTTGGGTCTAAGATATAAATTTATTAGTTTTTAATGATTACTATGAACTCTAAATTACAGGAGTTTTTCAACTCTTTTCTTATCAATATCAGCTAGTAGTAGAACTTCTTCCTCCAGATCACATGTATTCTCCCGGTTTCTTTCCCTCTAGTTAACAATGTGACGCAAAATGGATTACGACAAGCCCATCATACAAATGGAAAATGCCAACTACACAACATAACAGAGATAAGTAAATGCTACCTCAACAGCTCTTGTAACGTGTTCATCTGGTGCCCTACTTATGGATTCTTGCACTTGCTTAGGGTTTTCTGCGGATTTTAATGCCCCAGATTGTCCAGCAGGTGAGGGTAGAGATGATTGAGCATCCAACTCATTCACCATTGAGCTACCCTTGAGTTTTACGTGGCCAGAATCAGATTTTGTCGCTGTAATGCTTTCAGTTCTTTCTGACTCGTCATCTGCAGTTTTTGTTCTTACTGTCTGGTCTTTGACTATGTTTCCAGAGTCCAGATGTTTCCCACTGGCAGATTCAGTCTGAGAAACATGAAGACCAATCCCACTTTGTACAGCTGCAGAATTTCCCGCCGCAGATTTAGTCATAGATGGTGCAGACTTGAAGACAATATAACCCATACCAAATTCTTCACCGCTAACCCAATAAGGCTGCATATTGGATGAGATTAGTGAGCTAAAACAGACAAGAAATAAGCTTGTGAAAAAGATAACATCGTACCTTCCTAGCAGCCAGTGCTGCTGCTACACCAGTTGCCAACACCTTAAGATCCTCTCTTTCATCACTTTTAATCTTAGCTACCTACATGGATGATGAAATATTTTTAGAAAATATGCACCAGTGTTCAAAATAACCAAGTTTAATGTAAGGATAACTTACCCGCTTTTCAAGGCTTGTCCCACTCTTCAATGTAACAGGGAAAACACTAGAAATTTTAGTCAACATTATAAGAGCATTTCTAATCTCCATGTACTCGCTAGATTCCAGACACTGAATTAGTAACTGTGTGATTCTTTGACTCCATTTCCAGAGTTCCTATCAGCAATAAAGAAGAAACGTGAAAATGGTCCATATACAGCATTATCTTATATAAAGTTGGAAAGAAACAAGATCAGCCCCGCAAAAAAACAATTGACAAAGATCTGGACAACACATGCAAAGGAACAATTATGAGCAGCTTGAAACTAGCAAACTGATGAACTTGCCTTAATGAACTGCCCATATGTAACTCGCTTGCTATTTCGTTCCCTGGAATGCACAGCAAATCCCGGCATGTTTCCACACTCACGTTCATAAATAGATTCATCACTCTGGAAATAATAAAAGGTAGAAACAAAAAAATGAACATAAACATTAGAAACATTGAACAAGCCCCGAAAAGCTATAAAAAATTTGTAAAAAGTAACAAATAGTAATAATTAATTAGTTACCTTCCAATGGTAAGCAATCTTCAAAGTCTCATAGAGAAACCTGCCAAGCCTACCAACTTCATATTCAGTGCAGCAGCATATCATTGGTTGAAGGGTTTTACAAATAAGAACATCTATGTGGTTGATTGTGTTAAAAGAGGGTGTTCCAAGGGAATGGAGTGTGTGTACAAACATAGCACAGTAAACGGCATCTGGCATACTGAAAGTACAGCGTGGAAATATACAACGCTGAAGAAACTCCATGTTAATCTTCAAGGTATCATCAGGACATGAACTCAACCATTTGTCTTTTTCATGAGAGAGCCGTCTATTAACAGATGCAACATTTTTTTCATGCTTATGTAATTCGTTAATAAGACGATCAAGAGATTCTTGAATTCTTTCCTTTTCTTTCTTCCTCTTGGTGATTGCTGAGCTTGAATTGTCAGAAAGCTCCTCCAAAGATTTAAGATTAGCATGCAGCTTGGCTATTTCTGACTCATAACGGTTTTTCGGAATGTACAAATCATATAATGTGAGACCCCAAAATGTTGCATAAAGATCAGGAGATAGGCTATTCCACGCTTCTGAAGGCAGCATGGTTTTAACAGTATCGAGCAGATATGACCACCTGTATACAGTAATACAATTGTAAATACTAGTCCATAAAACAGCAGAAATAAACTTCGAATATCTTATTGTACATCTGATACAGATAATAAAGCAACATTTTAAGGCTCAAGTTTTTCAGCTGGAATGGCATCTAATCCATCTCAACATATTGGTTTTAATAGTTTCATGTTGAAGTATATCAGGAAAGTTTTAACAAAATACATGAAAAAAGGTTAGAATTATAACCTAATTGGATTTTTGTTGGAGCCAATATCTAGAACCATACTACCAGAATAATCTGCAGGGTCAGACTCAATGTTCGCAGATGAATGACTTGCAGCATTTCTATCATCCAAGGGCCAGTAAACATTGGGAGTCCTCTGAGACTTGAAAAGTCTCATAACAGGGCGATATATCAAGAAAGCAACCTGACCAGAAAGAAAAAAAAGGAATTAAATGAGGTTCAAGTAAAGAAAGGTATGCCATAAATACTGCAACTCAAGGGAAAACCAAAACAGAAATAAAGATGATGCCATGCAGTAACGAAGTTTATAAGAAACAAAGAGACAGAAGGGAAACAAAAACCTCAGGGTCCAAGTGGTAAAGATGGACCAGGTCACCAAGTGAGGGAATAAGAATAGCATAATTTGATCCTGGTGTGACTGCACTGCCTAGAAAATCCACATATTGAAGAAGAGTGCCATGACATCTATCAAATTGTTCACTGACCATTTTAATGTAGGGTGCATCTGCATTGACGAGAACCCTGCAAAAACATTAAATTTCAGAATAATATCTTGATTGTCAGCTCTAACATTTACAAGTTTAAGAACTTACAGAGAACGATGCTGAGCAAGAAGAAGCAAGAGGGGGGTCGCCAACTTTGGTTCATCTTTAGGAAGTAATGCATCTCTAAGCCTGCTAGTTGACTTTATCAATGCCTGCATAGATTATTAGATATTCTTAGAATTCGTGGTTGGGCCTAGCACAACCCCACAAAACCGGCTGGTGGAACTCTTTAACAGATATCTTAGTGACTTACAAAGTCAATCACCAACTCACATGATAGAACATTAAACTAGGTATAATTGCTCTAATCTCAATCAGTTATGCAACAAAAAAAATGATGCCCATTGTATGTACTCACTAAATTTCCCAAAACCATTTGTAAACAAGTGCTTATTAACAAGTTCAATAAGTACAAAACAAAACAACTGTGCCAATGTAAATTAATAGAAATTTGAATCTATCAAAAGTGCCATTTCATCAATCTCTTGCTTTCCAAAACCTTTAAGCTTTACTTTAGTACCTTATTATTCCGGGTCATCCCAAAAGAAGTTGCATGACATTTCAGAGTCTCACTCCCTGCCATAGCCTCCAGCTGTTCCTCAGTCAAATTCTCTGTGTACTGAACATTTGCCATTTGTTGGATAAGCTCCTAAAAAACCAACAAAAATGTTTAATCACGATCAGTATTTGGAATTTCATGATTCATATCTCAAAGAATAGTATAATTAATTAAAAAAGATCAACAAAGAAGAAGAACCTGCAGTAGAACAAGCTCAATTCCTTGTCCCCTTTTTAACTGGTTCACAAGATACTGGAAAAGGCCCCGCAATTCCATTGATGGATACTTTTTACATCTATCATAAAAAGACTTGAACTCATGAAAACATTCAAAGAATATCATTCTCTTGAAACAACATACACAAGAGTCATACACAATTATGAACAAAAACAGGAAATGATGGAGACAAGATCAATGAAGTCAAACTATCTATAACAAGTACCACGAACATTGCATAAATAAATAAAAAATAAATAAGCACACTGAATCGTACAGCTGGCAAGAAATTGCAAGCATGACTTTATCAGCTAGAAACATGTTTAGTGGAGACTCTCTTAACTTGCTATACAATAATCGCCACACATCCCAAAAACTCTGCCCAAACAACATGAAGAAATTGCGGAATCTAATTGTAAAGAGGAAATCAAGTACTGTTCTCACCAGCAGATGATTAATTTGCTCAACAATATGATGGCACATTCTGTCATGAAATGGTTCTTAAGAGGTGCTACATTTGCTTGTAAAACTTGAGGGTCAATGATATCGACCAAATTATTGTATTTGTTTTGCATGCTATTTGTTAAATTTATTTTTCATGCACCGTTACTCATTCCTTCCATAATTATTTCTTATTGACTGCTGCTTGAATTCATTTATAATTAATATTTTCCAGTCATTTAATCCTGATCTCTTTCATTTGACAGATAACTACATTTATCTGAGTACATATTTTCTCTTTAATAATTCAAATAAGCATACATAATATTTACCAAAAACTGATAATCTTTTTCTAAATATTTTTTATTTAGAGTCAGGTGTACATTGAAAGTAGCTATTTAGTAAATCATAAAAAATAGATCCTACATTTCCTTCAATTTCATATTTTTGCACAACCTTATGCCCTAACTTTATCTAGCAGATTTTTTTTTCCTTTAAAACGTGTATTTTTAGAGTCATGTGTACATTGAAAGTAGCTATTTAGTAATATAACTAAGGCCTTCTAAAGAAGAACCAAACCAATAAACATATACTTTCAACTCACAAGTCAGGGGAATTTACAAAGCTAATACCGAATATAATCACACTCCAAGTCTATTTGATATTATCAAGCGCTGAATGTTATATTAATCAACACAATGCTTTAGAGAAAAGGAAGGCGTGAGGGAAGAAAACCAAACCAAACTGTTTCAGAGAATTCAATCCCCATCCCTCCAAAGCAAAAACATGTTTCTAGTGTAATAACGGCCCCCAAAGTTGTTCAGGATTGACAAGTATGTTCCGCAAAGTAGCAAACATAATGCAGCAATAAGCATATCATTCTTCATTTTTGAAGTTTACATACCCCCCACAAGACCATATATTACAAAAACTTGTTATGCTATCCATCCATCAGAAGAAGGCCAACTCAATCTCAATGTGCTGTACAGACAACCTAATCATAAACTGTCTTGTAGTAGTGAACTATCGTAGGTCAACCAGGTAAACTACTGATGATTAAGTCAAATGAAATCTGTATTTTCTGAGTTCCTTGTACGTCCATTTGAAGAAAGAACATACTATCTAACAGCAAAACTCCTCCATTATGTCCATTTGCAGATAAACAGCTTCAGAAAGAGTCAATGGTTTCTTTCATATCTTGCGGTCTCCATTAGCATCACAAGGTGAAAGTAATAGCTAATGGAGTATTCCATTGACAAGAATGCCACTACCAACTTAAGCCTCATCAGAAGGATCAAAACTTACAAATTATCAGCTCCACACCAAGGACAAAGCATCCATGTCAAACAGTTGGGTTTCCGCAATGACTAATCAATATATAGCAATAACCCAAATTAAACAGTCCAGGCTCTTCCCTCTCTACAAGGCCAACAGCTTAGGAATTCGATTTCCAAACCTTTTTTAACCCATGACTGATTAAGCAAAGACAAAATGTTTTAACACATGGTATATGGATCTGTCTCCCTCCTGCAAGTAAGTACCCCATAATAGCCATTAACTTCATTTCCTTATAGACATTAGAAATGACCAAAAATCACTGAGAACCACAGGTACCATGCATACAATACAACTCATTCTTCACATTAAAATCACTCCATTCTTTCATACCCTCCATTGGATGGATGACTTCCAGCATAGATCATTGAGAATCACAGATGTCATGCATACAACACAGATGACTTACAACTGATATTATTGCACTTTATAAGCACTATTTTTTTATCTCCATTAATTAATTGTATCTGGTAACAGTGCTGAACTTCTGAGCTACCAAAGAGACATTACAAACCAAGCTACCAAAGAGATATTACTAACCAACTTAACGAATAACTTCATTTAAATCGGATAATTCTCCATCTATTGTGGTAGAGTCCTATTGCAGCTGATAACTCTCTTGCATATCTTAAGTGGCATATTAACTTTATGAATTGTCCTGAAAAAATTACAGACAATGGAAGGATAACAAAGAAAGCTCACCCCTATCGACCAATAAATATATGTTCCAAAATGTCTGTCACAGAATACCAAATCATTATTCACTTAGAACCATGGGTATTATGCCATACAATACAAATCATTCTTCACATTAAAATCACTCAATTCTTTTATCTCCTCCATTAGATGACTTCCAACATCGATCGTTGAGAATCATAGATATCATGCATACAACGCTGATGACTTCCAACTAATATTATTGCACTCAGTAGGCATTCATTCTTTTAGTCGTCATTAACTAATTGTATCTGGCAACAGTACTGGACTTCCAAGCAGCCAAAGAGACATTACAAACCAACTTAACAAATAACTTCATTTAAATCAGATGATTCTCCATCTATCGTGGTAAAGTCCTATTACAGCTGACAAGTCACTTGTATATCTTAAGTGGCATGTTAACTCTATGAATTGTCCTTAAGAAATTACAAGGACAATGGACTAATGGAAATTTGAACTTCGAACTTTGCAAGGATAACAAAGAAATGCCCACCCATATTGACCAATAAATATATGTTCCAAAATATCTGTCTGTGTATGCCCACCATTTGGCAAGCAAAGTGATTTGTATTGATCTGAATTGCCAAATGCACAGGATAACTTGTCAAGAAACTAAATACAATAGAAGTGCGAAGGAAACAACTATACATACAGGTGGCCCCAAAATGAAGCTAGAGATTGAAGCCAGTCTGACAAATTAATCCCGTCATCCTTTAACTTATCACGTCCACCAAGTGCCAATCGCTCAATCACAACGTATTCCAATATATCATATTCAAGCTGTTAGAACAAAAAAGTAAGGCTTCGAATAAAAAACAATTTACCAATATTGAAAACAACTACCAAAAGCAGAACATGATTAATGTCTTAAGAAACAACATATGGAAAAGTACAAGGACATATATGAAAAGAAAAATGGTTGAGCTTCAAACTAATTGGAAGGCTTCCTTCCGTACATAGATGGTTGTGTTAGCATAGTTCAAGTTTCTCTATATCCTCCTTTATTACAGACTCTTTTCCAGGTTTCAGTAAGGCAGAGGTGACTCAAAGGTTTGAATAATAAATAAGGTCTTAGGTCACACGTCTCTTAAAGCTTATTACGAGTTCACGTATTACGATATCGCCAGTGGATGCAGTGAACAAGATAGTGAAAGGAAAATAAAATAAAAATACAAAGGAAAATAAAATAAAAATACAAACCTGAGTCAAATACTTAAATGCATCCACAACAGGAGTAATCATGTGTCTGTATGCCTCAATCTGCATATCACACAATATGAAAAAATCAACATAACAGAGTGCACAACATCATATAGGCCAGAGCCCTTCAGCCTTCGCAAAATACAAGCTCTAGTAAATCAGGACCTGCTGAACAATTGTTCGGAGGACAGTCATAGGGTTGGCATGAGCTAATTTTGCGACCATCCGACCCAGCTGCTTCAAATTTTCCTTTGCCAGCCGTTTCAAAATACGTCTAGTGTCCAACTGTATGAAAATAAAGCAAATAGAATAAATATAACAAAGAATCAGGCTTGCAACATTGAGCACAGATGGTCCACACATATATAGATTGTCAAACCTTGGCAGTTTGTCTAGCAGCCAACAGCATAGGATAGCGGTCATCATCTTTTTCCCATTCACCGTATAAATGATATCGTGCCTAAATAGGTAAGACTCATCAACCAATCTTGTAGATAACAGATTAAAATATATCAGGTAAAGGGATAAACAACAAATGCAAAGGAAAACCTCATAAGGAAGAAGACTCATTAGTTCCCAAATTGCATGGCCAACAGCTGGATTAGCAGGAACCAGCTGTAGAGAAGGTAGTAGACAAGCTCCTAAAGCATCCTCCACCCTTAGCCTTGCTTCCTTCAAATGTAGGTGAGGATTTCCGATAAAATGAAATTGAGGATTCAATGTGCCGTCACCATGACTAACAAGCTCGAGAGCAGAAAGGTAATAACCTCTCAACAACCTACAAACCTACACATGTTTGAGGGAGAAGGCAGGAAGGGAAATCATTATCAGCATAAAATACACCAAGGAGACAAGTTACCAGAATATTAAAACAACTTAATGCACCTTCTGCAACAACATAGTATCTCGGTAGAGAAAAGGTCCGGTACAAGCAAGCATCTGAAAAATTTCCTTTGGAAGATCAATGAAAGAACTGTATCCTGAAGGGTTATCTACGTCAATAGCATTGGTGCTGCCTCCAGTGGACGATCCAGAATTTTGAACATGTGCTTGGCGAATAGCATCATATGGTGAAGAAATTGACTTCTCAATAAACCTGTATGAAGATCTTGGTATTATTTAAAGCTATTGCTAAAAACAATCATTCAAACAAATTGTTGACCGTAATAAAACTCAAACAATACCAAGTGACCCAAAAAATCTATGCTGTTAAATGCATGCACAAGCTACAAACGTACAGGCATAAATAAATGTTGGGTGTGCACCATGAATTTGTAAGAGCTTCTCGGTCTATTTCAAAATATTTTGGAAGGAAAGATTGGGGCAAAGTTTGGTGGAAGCATGCAGTTGATCCAGTTCTGTCACTTTGTGTAATTGGTTGGTATGTAATGACCATTTTAAAGCAGTGTAGGTAGTGGTGTTCGCATCTACGGACTACGAAATGGAATTTATAGTTGTCGATGCAAATCATATGAGGAGCTGTTTATAGCTATGAATCGGTGGACGTATTGCATATATCTGTCAATAGAATTGAAAGCAGCAGAATTATTCATTAGTGCTGATTTGGTGCAGATTTGTTGGTCATTAAACCAGCAGATTTGCACAGACTTTATTGCAAGTCAAACCAGCATGTTCTACATTATTGTACAGTTATAATTGTGTAATTATGTATTTAGTCAATGGCCTAGCTGTAGATAACAGTTACAGATTGTATCAGCACTATATATATGAAAACATTCCAGCAAAAGGGATCATAGTTTTGACCCTATTTTCTCTGAGTTTAACATGGTATCAATCTAGGTTTCGATCCAACAATTTCTTTTGTTCCCTTTGTTCCTAGTTTCGTGTCTTTCTCTGAGTTTTCTTGTTCTCTCAGTCCCTTGATTTCCTAGTTTCTCTAGTTTCTTGTTTGTTTTTTCCCCCTACTGTGATTTTTTTTCCAGCACCATGTCTACGACTACAGACAAGTTTGATGTTCTTTTGGTTCGCCTAAATGGAAAGAACTATTCCACATGAGCATTCCAGTTAGAGATCTTTGTCAAAGGCAAGGAGCTTTGGGGTCATGTTGACGGTACCGACCCTACTCCTAACAAAACAACTCACAAGGAGGCACATGCCAAATGGGAGGTCAAAGATGCACAAGTTATGGCATGGATCATAGATCCTAATATTGTCCTCAATCTCAGACCCTTTGCCACGGCAGCTAAGATGTGGGAATATCTAAAAAAAAATTATAGCCAGAACAATAGTGCTCGCAGGTTCCAACTTGAACATGAAATTTCAGTTTTTCAACAGGAAAGTCTTTCAATTTCTGAATTCTATTCTCATTTCATGAATCTTTGGGCTGAATATACCGGCATTGTTTATAAAGATTTATCAGCTGAGGGACAAACTGCAGTCCAAACAGTTCATGAGACCACAAAACGAGACCAATTTCTTATGAAATTGAGATCTGATTTTGAGGGCATTCAGACTAATCTCATGAACAGAGCTACTGTCCCCTCCTTGGATGAATGTCTTAATGAATTGCTTCGTGAAGAACAACATCTCCTCACTCGGACAACCATGGATCAACAGAAATCTGCTTCCCTTCCTGTGGCGTATGTTGTGCAAGGAAGACCTAGAGGGCGTGACATGAGTAATGTCCAATGTTTCTGCTGCAAAGGTTTTGGACATTTTGCTTCCCATTGTCCTAAAAAGGTTTGCAACTACTGCA
>Ga0228711_1008548_pt1 | contig 14290 bp, 8 predicted proteins | sample MedpolnodulmetaG_2_FD_177996 | JGI IMG/M metagenome (GOLD analysis project Ga0228711, IMG submission 177996) | Root nodule microbial communities from Medicago polymorpha collected in Santa Monica, California, United States - brown nodules | ecosystem: Host-associated > Plants > Roots > Nodule...
AATTATTGTAATTGTTTATGATAGAAAACAATTATTTTTCTTCAAAAAAACAACTCGTTTTAATATTAATTTGATGATGTGGTGTACCGGTACACTCAAAATTTTGAGTGTACCATAGAATTTGCCAAATGATAATTGGTATATTCACGACCATATATCACACTGATCCTTCGATATTTGTTTTAAATGTGGGACTATTTTTCAAGATATAGACTTAGATCTCAAAAGCTCAACTCTCTCGCACATTTTAGACATGGTAATGCTTGTCTAGAATATTTTGCACAAAAAATTAAGACTATTTCTTCTAGATTCGAGACTCCTTGTCATGGGCTAATTTGGCTCCTCTGAATTGGTGCTAGGGGTTGCAATTCCTTCAAGTTTAGGGTTTTTTGTCCGCCTCTTTTCTTTTTAGATTTTACGGATGTCTTTTGTCCTCTTCATTGACAAAAAAAAGTCTAATGATAATATCTGGCGCTTGACAAATCACAACCTTCATATCAAATCCCATAAAATCTTGCACTAATCAGATTTCCATCCACTCTTTCTTGTCACCATTTGTCTTCATATATCACCAGCCTTCACATTGTTTTTTTTATTCTAACAGGAAGAGGATTATTAATTCAAGACGTCGCTTAAATATTTATCAAATATATTATATAGTGAATTATTATTCATATCCGTTCTGAAGTGTTGGGACCCGCAAGAAAAAAATATTTTCTTTCCTTTCAATTTCTCACGTTAGTCATAAGGGGCGTTTCTACTGCCGAGCTAGCCTGGGCACACACCCAGGCTCAACCAATACTTTCTTTTTATCGCTATAAGAAAATTGCAAGAAATTTGACTTATAGTGACAACCAAAATTCGTCACTATAGGGAAAATTTCCGTAATTAAATCTGTCTGTCATTGCCAAATGGACGTCACTACATGTTTTTCACATTTACCTATGGAAAAAATGTAGGTAATTCTAAGGAGACTATTTTAAAATACATTATGGACCTCTACCTACGGTTCGATTGTCACTAAAACTTATCATTGTTTTTTTCTTTCTGTTCTACTATAAATTCTAAAGATGAATAATTCATAAAATTACAACTAAAATTAATTAATCAATATAATAAAATATTATAATCAATATCCTTGAAATTTGAAATCGATTACTATAATCAATTTTTAGAATAAATTGTTGAAGTGACTTAACTAGAACATTCATCGCAAAGAGGTCTCGGAAATGACATTTATCTCCTAATTTCATTTACCACACTATTGGCAAGTTATGTTTCATCTCTCTTATTTTAAATTGTACTTTTATCGACAAAATGACGAGCCTCTTTTATTTTGGTTTATGACTATTTATATATTATGTCGCATCTGAATTTGCGAACAAAGTTATGCCCATGCTCGATTAGCTCCGTCATTGGTCATAACATGTCCCAACCCAACGTATCTTACAACATGAATGTAATTATATATCTTTAATAATAAAAAATAGTTAATATAATAATCCATGTGATCCTTTGTGACAACATGCATGTATAAAATAAAATATATTAACTGCAATCAAATGTCAATTCTATTATACCAAAAAAAGAGTAGTGATATTTTGACAATCATTTTGGTACAACATTTGAGACAACTCTGTTGTTCTCTCTTTTTATTGGTCAAAAATAATAGAGAGAAAAAAAGGAAAAGAGAGAATAAAAACATAATGTAAGTATGAGAGAGAAAATTGTACAAAAAGTTGTACCAAAATGGTTGTACAAATATCATTTCTCTCCAAAACAATGTTAATTCTTGGATGTTTTCCAAAATAAAGTAGATTATAAATCATATATATAACTTTTCCTAAGTCAGGTTTGAAAAAAAACATTAACTCCTTTAAATATTTGTCATCAACCAACTTTTTTTTAGGTGAAATTCTATCTATATATCAACCAACTTATCCCTTTCTTATTTCTAACTCTATCACTATTTCAGATATCGGTTGCATTTTATTTTTAACAAGTATCAATTTAGTTTAATTTTTCAAGGTGAGTTGTAAAGTAAAGATGTTCTAGAAACTTTTTGTTCCGTTTACATAATTTGCAATAAAGTAGGGGTACGAAGACCTACTGAACAACGTACGTACAAAGACCTCCAGCAGACCAGAAATTAATTAATTTGAAGTAGTCAACTTATTTTTGCAAAGCCAAAACAAGGTAAGGTTGGTAGGAGGAAGTCGTCGGAAGCATCTTTATTCTCTTCTCGTGCCTTTTGTTAAAGTAAAAAACCCAACAATATATCCAAATTCAGCATTGGGCATCGACGAATCTTGACGTTGTTTCTCCTTCAGAATCAAACAAGTTCCATGCCAAGTTGATTGTACATCAACACAAGATTCATATTAAATTTTATTAAAGTTTTGTCTTGTTTTTAAAAAGTGCAGCAGCTCACTCTCTAGTTTACCGAACTTTAAGATAAGTTTCATCAACACAAGCAAACAATATCTTCATTTATTAGTAAGGACGTCATTGTCTCATACTTATTTCAATTGTCACGATCATATATCAACTTGTATTGAGTACGGTATTATAAATAAAATGAGTTAATTTGATTCATGTAAAAAAAAAAAAATATCGACCGAACTCACACAATAAAGATAGAGAAGTATAAAATTATAATTTGAACTTGCACTTCAACATATAATATCTCTTTACTATTTAAGTTGCACTACCGTTTGTCGTCATAATTTAATACTAGCAAATTATTTTTTTTTATCTTTTTTACCGACTCTTTAAATTTCACAACTTTAACGAGGTTGACGTTATTTTTGTGTTTATGTTGAAAATTTTACATATGCACATGATTCATGTGAATTGGAAAAATTTAATAAATTTAGAAAAATCTTTTTCTTAAAGAGTAATGATATTTGTATAATTATCTGTGATAACTTTTGTGACAGCTTTTTTTTCCGCTCTTGTTATTAGTCAAAATCAAAAACAATAGAGAGAAAAAAAAATAGTTGGCAATTGTCTAAAAGTTATCACAAAATAAATGTATAAATATTGTTTCTCTTTCTTAAAATATGTGTTCTCTATCCATATTGATCACATGTTTAACGTGTTAACGACGCAGACTCCAGCTGGATTGTCGATTTTCCTCCGATTGAATTTGTTCTCGTGGGTCAGTTTCTTTCTTCCACTTTTGCAGGCCAGTTCTCGTATGTACTGACCCACATGCGTTCTAAATGGGTCAAAATGCTCCCACTTTTTTCTTGCTTTGATTGATTGCGAACTTTCAATATAAATAAATGACTCAACACAACTCATAATTCACACTAAAAATGCTCTGGATTTCAAAGTATTTTCTTTGCTTCTCGCCCTTCGGCTTTTGAGTTTTAGAGTTGTTTTTATCTCATCTATTTTTTTGTCCTTTTCGACTTGAGTGGTCTCCGACCATATTAAGAGTGACTGTGATAACGAAAGAAGGTGTAATTCTAGAACAATTTTTCTATGATGCAGTGGAAAACCGACACAATATATTTGGGTTGTTTTATCCTATTCATGTTGTGGTTGTTCATATGTCTTGTACACTTTTGGATAGTGTTGTGAAACATTTTAAAGAGGATCATATAGTTCGCGTCTCAACCCTATAATATATTCGGTGGCTAAAAAAATTCTTTTGAAGGATATATTACTTCTTATGATAATATATATAATGTTGTTCATGACTTAGAGATATTTAAGAATTTGAAGGATAAATTCACAGATCTTCTATAGAGGTGATCTTTAGAGGGAAAAAAGAAAAGTATGTTGAAAGAAGGTCAATTACATGATACCTGCTCAAGGGGTGGGAAACCTATTTAACATGTGGAATTTTTAACTTTTAATATGTTGGGTTAGGTTTATGTTCCCTACTTAAAAAAAAAATTAGCTTTATAAAAAATTCATGTGTATCTATAGTTGTTTTTTAGAGTAAATTACACTATCTTTCCCCAAAAGATGTTTAAATTGTACCACACTCCCCTATTATCCAAATCTTATTAGAGAAAATTACACCCCTTCGACCCCTTTAAAAAAAGCTTGAATTACATTCATCTTCCCTCTTATGTTAAAATCTACACCTAATCCTTTGTTAAATCATTTATCCCTTTTTAATATGATTAATATTTTAATAAGCATATTTTTTTTTATCTAATTATCATTCACAATATCATTAACAACATATTATAAACTATGAATAAACATAATTGATAAAATAAGGTAATTAAAATTAAGTTTTATATTATAAAAGCATAAAATCATCAACAAAATATTTAAAGTGAATTATCATTGACATTTGAAGTTATAAAAAAAGGAAAATTAATTTTTTAACTGGTGTCTTGAAATTTCCTCCACAAAAAACTGTAGCTTAAAGTTTATTGTTATTATAAATATATTTTTTAATATTAAAACAAATTAAAGTGTAATAAATATTTAATTTTCAATAAAGCAGAGTGCAATTCAAATATCTCATAACTAAGGGGGTAAAAAAAATTTCTTCAATATATTAAATTTTTAGCCGGGGGGCATATTTCATCAAACTTCAATATATCTGTAGTACTAAAAAAATATACACCATTTAAGACAAGTCCTCGTGAACTTAGCTCAATTGATAAGGATAATGTAAAATATATGCAAGGTCTGATGGTAAAACCCTGAACACCACAAAAAAAAAAAAAGAGTCTAAAGTCAAGCTCAAACCTAACTGAACCGGACCGCGGCGGCGCATGTATTGTTCTCTGTACATTTCCATGAAACGGTTTACAATGTTTTTTTTTTTTGGCTTAATTACAGATGTGGTTTCTTAAGTTATTTGTTGGTTACATTTTAGTCTCATAAGTCATTAAAGTTACAATTTGGCCCCTTTAAGTCATCTTTCTTCAACCAAATAAATCCCACCGTCAAAACCGTTAACTCAATGTCTAAGGTGAATACACATTGCAAGTTGTCACGTCACCATTCACGTATGCCTATTTAACGTTTTGGCAAAAGACTGACGATGAGGATTTATTTGGCTAACAAATACTAACTTAAGAGACCAAATTGTAACATTAATAACTTATGGGATCAAAATGTAACCAATAAATAACTTAAAGGACCAAATCATTAATTAAGCATTTTTTTTTTTTTCAAATGGCAACGGGTTGTGATGTTTATCCTTAAGCATAAGGAAAGGCTATTCCTTTCCCCAAGTCACTCAATCTCGTATGTATAATGAGATTCACATGTACTTGATCTCCTTCTATTAAGTACTTTTTATGGTCACATCATTCTATCCTTTGAAAGCCACGGCCCTATATTTTTGAGTGCAAGCAAAAGTTGTGTAAAAAATTCTTGGCCGTCTTTAGAAAATTGTGGCTACTACCTTACAGTTAATTTAAACCAGTCGTATGCATTTCAATAACATTTATTTTTAGAATTAGAATTCTTGGTTTGACATGATTAGTAAGTAGATGTGACTGATTTTAACTAGTAGAGAGTAACTTACCCTCAATTTTCCAAAGACAACCTAAGTTTTTTTTTCTTTTTCCTTTCATGAAATGGAGTGCATGACGTCCTTGTCAATGGAGAGCTAGAACCACGATATACGGTTCACATTCATCCAATCTAATTAAGCATTTGGTTACCCCACTTGGTGAGATAGAGTATGAAGCACGAAAAATTCCAAAAGATAGCGACCAATAATTAAAGGATGAGAAACTGGCTAGATACAATTAAACACAAGTTAAATGAAGTGAGCACTTCTTCTAGAAGCTTACAACTTCTGTTATCATTATGGGGATGGGGATTGGGGGCAACATTAGCAACCAAGAGTAGAGGCATAGAAGCACATATAATGAAGTAAAGTAATTTAATAGAAGCAGAGCCATACAGAATACCATGCATGAACGCAAAATGGAACGCGACTCCATTTTTATTTCACGGAGTAATAAATGTAGTAAGTAAGGAACATAATAGGAAAATAAACGTTAATAATTTCTTGATATTGTAAAATGACATGTAATTTAGATTATTTTTTTATGCTAAAATGATATATAATTTGGAAGGGAATGGGTACAATTTATTCAATTAATTCATCACAAAATACTAGTTCGCCATCCATACAAGTACCGCGGTGTGTGGGGTTGATAAGTACCCGAAAACTGACCCAACCCGAAGTAAGAAAGCTGAAATGGGATGGATTAAAACGGTGAGAGGGTTAACATGTTGGAATATGTTATTATTTAATTATATTTCGATATCATTATATGGGCAAAAATCGTAATAATAATTATATTAGCTATTTATCAATTGTGAGCCTTGATTGATTAGTGATCAAATTAAGTAATAAGACTATTAGTTTTATAATTGGATAATTAATTAAATATTTAATTAGTTGACATGGATTCAATATGAGTGGATGTCTAGATGACCCATTAACGAAATAATGAAAAACCCTAATGACCATCCAATATAAAAGAGACTATGGTCCTCAATACATCGGACACGACAAACTCTCTCTTCTCCCCATCTGAAGAGAATTAGAGGCTTAAAGGTATCAGTTGAGGAAGAACCAAATCAACCGCCGCTAACCGTTGTTGTTTGTTTCAGATCACCTCCTCTCTCTTTCATGTTGTTGTTTTGAGGTCGTTCGTCAGAGCTTCATCAAGTGCTCCTAATACCAAACTATTGATATTTTGGATAAATCAAACATGGTGTAGATCTGATCATAATCATGTTCAATGTTTTGTTTGCTTCGATATTGATTTATAATTATTGAACATGTTTTACGAAATCTGTTATATTTAAGACCTAGATTTCTTACATAACAAACCCATATATAAAGGCGGTCTCAAAGGGTTGCAAAGAGTACGTTCAGTGCAATGCAAAACCACCGACAATAGATGAATCTTCCCGAACCATTTTTTTTAGTGATATATGATGTCGTTTTGGACTTTGGTACTCAATTTCTTCTCCCATTCTCATTCACACACAATACACAAAACAAAATGAAAAACCCTGCCATTTGAAAATGGCAGAGCTTGTGAGCACACCACCACCCACCACCAATCCACTGTTGTCCTCACCTCACCACCATAATCATCCACCAATAGTAACCAATCCTCTCTTTCTTTCTCGTTTCCCTGTAAACAAGCAAACGATGGAACTGACAAAGCATATAATACTCTAATTTTCTTCCTTTTTCTTCTTCAACATTATCTTATTTTCTTCTTCTCAAATCTCTACCATTTTTTAACATTCTTTAACATTCTCTTATTGGGTGAAACATATTTAAATCTCACCACTTAATATGAGAACTATTTCCGAAATGTGGTATTCACGTGAATTTTACCAAATAAGATAGTAAATGTTAAAAAAAAGGTCCATAACACTCATAATTTTTTATTAATAATTTTTTAAAAAATGCTAATGAGTGTCATTGAAGCACCGGTTAAAGTACTAAAATAAGCAACTTTGCAATAAAAAGCTGTGCAATCATTGCTAAGACAAAAGTACAATCCTTCACCATTACCTTTAAGACACGGCAAATTCTATGGGACATCCAATATATTTGAGTGTACCGGTACACTCACTATTTAAATTAACAGTTAAATGAGTTGTTTTTTGAAGAAAAATATTATTTTTTATCATTTATAATTATAATAACTAAATCTTATTTATCAAAAGTGTCAACGAAATAAAATTAATTTTTTTTTTGAATTTTTATCACTCATAATTGAGAATATTGATTATTTTTTACTAAAAAATTACTATGATTCTTATAAACAATGAAATGATGTTTTTTCTTATGAAATGATGTTCTATAAAATATAAATATTGACAAATAGCTATTTATTACATAAAAAATGATCATTATTTATAAAATTAGGAAGGAAGAGTACCGGTGTACCTCACTCTGTGAGTGTACCGTAGAAGTTCCATCAAGACGTTTTAACCCATAATTTTTTTTTACCATTCTCCAATCCTGTTTTAGAAAAGACAGACAATATTTATATCTAAAATTTTGCATGATTTTGACATATGAAAGTGAAGGAGTAGAAGAATATGCTATCTGTAAATTATAAAGCACAAAATATCGCACAATGACCAATGTGGATTCTCCTCATATATAAGTATACCCTTTCTATTTTTCTTTTGGAATTTATGATTTTTTTAATCTGGTTCGTTACAAACACACTGTACAGCAGCAGACAGGCTTTCTAATTTGAGGCAAACAAACAACGAAACAAACTGTACAGTACAGTTTTAACCGAGGATAACAGTGTAACCAAAATCACACAGTTATGCTTTTTGTCACACACGTTATATATGATACCCGCACGTGGGAGCAGACAACTGCCACGTCACTTATCCAACAACCGTGTGCCGTCCCCTCCAACCTCAACCCTTTCGTCGTTTCTTCCTTTTTTTTTCTTCATTTCACTTTCTTCTTTTTTCTCTTATTATTATTTTTCTCACTACTACGAATACTTCGTGTGAACAAAAACCAAGTCTTCTCCTCTTTCTTCCTTCTTCTTCTTCTTCCTTTCAATTTCTCAATTTCAATTTTATAATATTAATAATGCCCACTTGGTGGGGTAAAAAATCCAGCAAACCTAAGGAGCACGAAGAGCCACGTGGCGGCAGCAGCACCAGCAACGGCAGCAGTGGCGGCGGTGGCGTTCTTCACTTCAATTTTAACAAGTCTCCGATCAGAAACTCTAATAAAAACGCTTATAAACCCGATAACCCTAGGAGTTTCGACGATGCTTCTTCTAATTTTAGAAACACTCCCAGATCCAGTAGAGATTTCTCTCCTTCAGTCAATTCTGCCGGCGGTGGTTCTTCCGGTTGTTGGGATTCTGATGCCGGTGATAAGATAGGGGTTCCTTTGCCTCTTCCTTCTGTTTATTCTACTCAAAGCTTTAGCAATGATCAAGGAATTACTTTTGGATTTGGATCTGCTTCTGTTTCTGGCTCTAGTGTTAGCTCCAATGGTTCTTATGATGATCCTTCAACTTCTAACTCTCAGATTAATACCGCTAGGTTGGTTCATTAATAGTTATATTCATTTAATTTTCCCTTTTCAATTTTGGGCTTTGTAAATTAGTCAACTTTGTTTAATTGATTTGCGATATGATTGATTAATCAGATAAAGTAGATTTTTAGATTTTTTGTAAATTTGTTATGTTATAGCTTGTTTCATTCCGCAATAGATTGCTAAACTAATCAATGTAATTCCTCTATGCTAGAGGACAATGTGAAGCGAAGTTCAATGTGAGGCCCAAAAGCCCGGGTCCTGGGTCAAGAGGGCCTACAAGCCCAACATCACCTCTTCATCCAAGGTTGAATGTTTTGAGTCTTGACTCACCTACAGGAAGGCAAGAAGATGGAAGGAGTGAGTGTCATCCATTGCCTCTTCCGCCAGGCTCACCGACTAGTTCTTCTTCTCTTCCCAACAACACAAGACCAAATGGACAGATAGAAATCAGTACCACTAACCGTGGCAGGTGGAAGAGAGGAAAGCTTCTAGGTCGGGGAACATTTGGACATGTTTACTTGGGATTCAATAGGTATTGGCAACGCATATTTTCTTTCAATTCTATTTCGGGTCAGCACCCAACAAATTTTATCGTGTATAGTTATTTCCTGAATATTTAAGGAAAAAAATTGTGTTTTCTCCAGTCTAGTGGTTGTAATGTTTAGGCTAATAAATTAATATTACAATGCCGATTGTTGTTAGCAAAAACAAAACTCTGACTTTAAAGCAACAGCTGTTTTTACAGATTGTGTATTCTGTCTGATTTTGTCCATATTACAGACAGATTACTGAAACTATATGTATTCTGCTTCCTATGTTTGTTCTACCTCTAAAATGCTTGTATTGCAATTTGCAACTTTGGTAGTGAAAGTGGACAATTGTGTGCAATAAAAGAAGTCAGGGCTGTCTGTGATGATCAAACCTCAAAAGAGTGCCTCAAACAACTTAATCAGGTAATTCTGTCGTTTTTCTTAAGAGATATGCTTGATGATCTAAGCTTCACCACACACCGTCACTATAGTAGTTTTGTAGTTCTTCTTTTCACAGTTGCAACAGATTTTGTTTAAATAAACCTAATCATCATTTGACGGTCTAATAAATCTATACCATGTTTTCAATCTGCTGCAGGAGATAATTTTGCTGAGTAAACTTTCACATCCAAACATTGTTCAATACTATGGAAGTGATTTGGTATGCTAAAATATTCCTGATGTTTAGTCCTTTATATGTTAAATACAACATATAGAAAGAGAAACTAGAAAATTTATGAATGTGATCCATTTTATTTTATATATGTACATTTTCCATGTTTGCAGGGAGAAGAAACACTTTCCGTTTATTTGGAATATGTCTCTGGAGGTTCTATTCATAAATTACTTCAGGAATATGGGGCCTTCAAAGAGCCTGTTATCCAAAATTATACTAGGCAGATTGTCTCTGGACTTTCCTATCTACATGCAAGAAATACAGTGCATAGGTAATTTTATTATATTGTATTTATTGCTTAAAATTGGTGCTTCTTGACTCTCTTTCAAATTATTTATATGTTTTTATCTTCACAGGGATATTAAAGGGGCTAACATACTAGTTGATCCTAATGGTGAAATCAAGCTGGCGGACTTTGGAATGGCTAAACATGTAAGTTTATCATGCATGTTTGTTTCTGGTTAAAATTGGCCATTCTACTCTTCTAAATGCCTAGTGGTGGAGTCCTTCCTCTCCCTTGAATGCTCATGCTCTCTCTCAATTGTGCATACATACCCAACCCACATAGAGAATGAGAGAAGAGCTTGAACATATTTGATTCTTATACAAGCATTGCACATTTTAATCTCTGGTCCATCTTTTTATCATTTGAAACTATATTGCATTGTCATAAGCATGTGGTAGATATCAAAACTAATTTAGAGGGCTTCAATAAGTATAATTTTCTGTTTTGGTTGATTTCTGATTTATGAATAGAGATCATCTCTGAATTATGATTTGTTCTGGACCAGATAAATTCTTCATCCTCAATGCTTTCTTTCAAAGGAAGTCCACACTGGATGGCACCAGAGGTAAAGTTCTTTCCCTTCGTTTCAGATCTTAAATTTTTTTCTTATGCAAGCACATCCTTCCCTCCTCCTTTCTTTTCCACCGTAAGTAGTAATTGATGCTTATGTTTACTTTCTTAGGTTGTAATGAATACAAATGGCTATAGTCTTCCTGTTGATATTTGGAGCTTGGGATGCACAATTCTTGAAATGGCAACATCAAAGCCTCCTTGGAGTCAGTATGAAGGGGTGCGATATTGGCTTATTTTGAGCTAGCATTCATTTACATATTTGTTGTGATTCTGTTTGTAAAATATGAAAGGTCAATGCTATTTGCTAATGTTGAATTCAACAGGTGGCTGCAATATTTAAAATCGGGAACAGCAAAGACATGCCTGATATTCCTGATCATCTCTCAAATGATGCAAAGAATTTCATTAAGCTATGCTTGCATAGAGATCCTTCAACCCGCCCTACAGCCCAAATGTTATTAAATCACCCCTTCATTCGAGATCAGTCAGCAACAAAAGCTGCTAATGTCAGAATAACCAGGGATGCTTTTCCATACATGTGTGATGGAAGCCGGACACCGGTATAGTCTTTGATGCTTATTTATTTTCTTAGTGGAGTTTTGTTTCATTGGCATCTTACAAGCTAGTTCCATGCACATTGTTAAGTTTGCAACGTAATCATTATAAAAGGATTCCATTCTATTATGTGGCAGTTTGGAAGAGAGGGAGGAGATGGTTTTGAGGATAAAAGAATGAATAAAGTGAAAGGGAAGGGTGAGTAGTCCCGCCAACTTGCATGAGAAGTTAGTTACCCTCCAATATGGGGTAGCTAAAAATATGAATCTGGGCAGGGCTTCGAGTGTAACTGAAAAAATAATAACGTTTACACGAATAGGGTTCTTTGATATCTGTTCTCCTATTAGGGTTCTTTGATACCTGTTTATCCTTGTGTATCTGTAGAGTTAGGCATTAATCACAGATACTGCATTATTAGAATCAGGAAAGATAAAAAAGGAAAACGTTATAGGTTGCTTGTCTGTCATGTGTATGTTAGAGGTTGATTTTGTTTGTTATTATGCATTAATGTGCTAGTTACATTCCCTTTGGAATTTGAACTTCTTGCTTTACCATAGGTCATTGTTGCAATGCATATACCTGTACAGATGAAGTTTATAGGGCATACATAGCTTGGGGTGATAACTGATATATGAATGGAATATATAAATATATAGAGCATATAGCTTTGTTGTTTTGGTAAAAGCAGAGTATACAGATTTATATAGAGGACTTCATGCTACCACACAATTCTACATTGGAGCAGAACTTGAATTTAACCCAAAATGTCATTTCATTTGAAGTCACGATTCCAATGCACATATTCCCATAAATAAATTTTAAACTTGCATATTTTTAGGAAATCAATTTTATCGTCAGTGTTGTACTGGACCTAACTTTCTCTTTACTTGTTTGGCTTTGCAGCCAGCTTCCGATCTTCATTCCAGTAGAACTTGTATTGCTTCTAAGGATTCAGATTATGCAACAAAGCCGGTTCTTGCAGCTCCACGAGCAGTAAGGAGCCCAAGGTTAGATATCCGACCTTATGTGATTATTTAAGATTGAAGCATGGTTTTTTATACCTCAATATATATGTTTCATAATTTATGCTATTTGGACTAACTTGGTATGTGTAATTTCCTTGTTCAGAGACAACACAAGAATGATTACATCTTTGCCTGTATCTCCGTGTTCAAGTCCATTGAGACAGTCTGGTCCAGCTCACAAGAGCTGTTTTCTTTCTCCACCTCATCCAACTTATGCAATGATGGGACAAAATACCCTCACTTCATATGAATCATATCCAATGAGATCAAATTCCAAGTTTACTCTTGATCCTTGGCATGAAACACCTATGTACAAAGTCCACACACCTGGTGCATCCCCAAGAACGAGACTTATTTGAGTTGCTGAATGTAAATACCCTAAAATCTTTTCTTGGTGGTTTTCCCTGTCATGCCTTGTGCTCTATAGTTGAACTTCATTCAATTGTAACCCTGAAAGTTCAAACTATATCTAAAAAACTCTGGTCCATTCTTTCTTTATACATGAGAAATAGACGACGGTAGAAGTGAGAAGTGTAGGAGCCCTCTCGGTGCAGGCATTGGACTGGGGAGACCTTGTAGCTTGTAACAGTTTTTATTGATTATTGTAAACAGAAGGTGTTTGCCATGTTTGTACTTTGTACTAGCCTTTTTGTTGTATATTATTATTATTAGTCCATGGCAGAAGAAAAGAAGAGAAAATTTTCATACATATATCTTTTTTCTTTTTATATTGTTGTTTAGCTGAGAATGGCACCATCATTTTTTTGGTCTAATACCAATCCTTAACAGCCTAAACAAGTATGATGGGTCCAGATTCTCTGTTCATTTCATCATGGATTTACCTGAAGTTAGACAAAAAGGCGTTAAGAGAAGCCGTGTGTGTCATATTTGTTTGAAAAGTTATGTCAAGTATGATTTTGGAGTCAAATTTGTTGGGTTTGATAAAGACTAGATTCTATAATGACCATTCTCTAGATTCTATTTATATATAACTTCATATTTCTTTATGTCACATGTTAGTTGATCTTTTTTTTTAAGGAAGAATTTAGTTAAGGATGAATTTAGCTAACCACAAATTTTTATTATATGTGGTTCACATATATAATATATTCTTATTGTATGTAGTAAAAGTGAAAAATGAAAAGAAAAAAAAAATTAAGTTGTAGAACCTAATTACTTTTGTTAGTGAGATGATTAACACAATTCACTCGTGTTGGAAACAAACATGAATGAATTCAAATCGGCGACTTTTTACCTATGACAAACTATTATTAGTGTGTAACAAAGTCTCATGAACCCAACCTTTTTTTTTTTACTTTTTAATGCAATAATTTTAAATTCTTTCATTTTTTTTATATTTTAATTTTAATTTAACCATGATATCACCCACTATTTGAAGTTAAAATCACCTCATAGTCTACCAAAAACAAATATCACCTCACAATAATTCTACATATTTAAAAAAAAATAAAAAATTTGATTGAGTAAAAGTGATAAAATCACAAATAAATTAGTTTAAATAAATGATAAAATTAATAACAAAATCACACAAACTTTTTTTATCCCTTCATATCATATCAATTATCTTTTTTTTTTTTTTTAGAA
>Ga0228711_1008549_pt1 | contig 14287 bp, 5 predicted proteins | sample MedpolnodulmetaG_2_FD_177996 | JGI IMG/M metagenome (GOLD analysis project Ga0228711, IMG submission 177996) | Root nodule microbial communities from Medicago polymorpha collected in Santa Monica, California, United States - brown nodules | ecosystem: Host-associated > Plants > Roots > Nodule...
ATATATATATATATATATATATATTAATTAATTTCAAAACGTTGAATATACAACTTTTCACAATTTTCTGATATTTTATTTATATATTATATTTTTCTTAACTAGTGTTGTAGTGGCCTTTTTAGCATTTCCTAAGTAATCTCTTTTTTGACTTTACGATATTGAAGTGACTTGAAAAATGAAATTTAGGTGGGATTTCTTAACTGTGTAATCCTATCATAGGATATCGTGATATAATTTTCAAGGGTTAGGAAGATAAAACATTTTAGTCTCTTTGTTTGGCGAGCAAGGAGAGCATAAATTGGACCACAGCAGAGTAAGATCATTGAAAATTTTCCCTTGTGGCTGCTTTGGACACTTGTTAATTGACATCACAACGTCTTGTATTTGAAGATAGGCTTAAATATGTAAATCGTTTCTATAAGTTTGCATGTTTTTGGTTTTGGTCCTGTAACTTTTTTTGTTCTAAACTAGACCCTGTAAGTTATAAACGTTTTGTTTTTTGTCTTTGCCGTCAGAATTTGTTACAAAAACGCTTATGTGTCTAACGACGGATGATGTGGCGACATGTGACGTGGCAAGTGAGGCTTATGTGTCGTTCCAAATTTCCAGTGGCAAGGCTATAGGGACCAAATCCAAAAACAAAAATTTACAGAGGAACAAAATTCAAAAACACAACTTAACAAAATTTTAAATTAAAAACTTTGTTTTCCGTTCTTAATCTTCTTCAACCTCATCTTCATCAAACCCAGAAAACATAAATTAGAAATTCAAACTCTTTAATCAAAATCTCACTTTTCATTTCCTCTTATTAAACTCTTCTTATTTAAACATATTCTTTCTTAATTCTCAATTCTCCCCCTTCATTCAATTCCATATCCAGAGACACAACATTATAAAACAAAAGAAGAGAAAAAAAAACTTCAATGAAAAAAAGTATGAAAGATGTTGAGAAGAAACCCAAAACCCAAATATTCTTCTTCTAATTCCAATTTTAATTTCGTCAATGTGAACTAGAACACAAGCCTAGAACAAACAAACCTACGACTATGATAGAGTTTTTTATGGCTGGAAGAACTTTGTAATGTGAACTTTCATGACTACTTGTTGGCATTTGTGAAATTGGCGAAATAAAACAATTTTTTAGGATAATTTTCAAAGAATAGTTAATCCAACTAGTGTCATTCAGGCCTTCTCTAGCACTATCGAAGATTGCACCAATAATCTTCTTCAAGATCCTCGGCACACTGAAACCATTTTCATCGGTTGGAAGCATCCTCAAGAGGGATAGGTTAAACTCAATTGTGACGGGGCGTGCAAAGAGAATGTAAACCGTGTCGGGTGTGGTGGTCTTCTCCGTGATACTAATGGCAACTGGCTCAAAGGATTTGTGCGCAAAATTGGAGTTTTTGATGCTCTGCACACAGAATTGTGGGGTTTATATTTGGGGTTGGAGATAACTTGGCGGGATGGAGTTTCACATCTCCGTGTGTAATGCGATTCAAAATTGCTTATCGACATGGTTACAAATAACTGCAAGACTAATGGGACGACCCCTTCGTTTATGCGGCGTATCAGAAATCTTTAGGACCGTAGTCAGGCCCGGCCTTGGGGGAGTGCAAGGTGCTCAACCAGGCCGGGCCTACAAATGCTACGGGCTTCAAACAAAAAATTAAGTCTAATACCCACCTCCACTTAAATAAAAAAATATATGTTATATCTTTTTCTTTCTTCAATACACACTTGAGTTTTTTTCTATACTCTAGTTCTCCTTTTTGTACATAAATCTGATCCTATCAAACCACCCCTAATTTGTATAAGCACTTAATCAGTCAATTTGGAAAGCTATTTCATTGTAAGAATCACAACAATCATTTTTTTTCTTCGCATAAACCATTCGTTTTACCCTTTTTCACAACAGAGGAGTGACAAATCCAAACGACACCGTTAGATAAATTTCACCTCTTTCACTTAATTTTTTTTTCATTCCTTTCATATTTAGAAGTTCTTTTGATTCTGATTTTTTTTAATGAAATTTAGCTACACAAATAATTTACGTTTTATTTTACTAGAGGCCTATTTTAAAAAGAGAGTCGAGCCTCCTATTTCACAGGAACGGCCCTGACCGTAGTTGGCACGTTGAGATTCATCATACTTGGCAAGAGGGCAATAGAAGTGCTGATTGGTTTGCTAATTTCAGCCTTACCATGGATTATTGGGATTTTGTTGTTTTGGAGACCCCTCTCAGTGAGGTCAATAGTCTCCTCTTTGATGATATTTCTGGGGCTTAGATGCCTAGGAATGTTCGTTTAGTTGTTTAGTTTTTCCTTTGAGCTTTTGCCCTCTTTTGTAACAAAAAAAAAAAAAGTAACTTAATTCTAAAATTAGCATTAATTTCACTATCTTTGTGTTCGAGTATCCGGTAGCTGCTTGAAAAAGGGGAACCCCATTGCTTTGCAAGATGAAGGCATTAAAATTATGCTTGTTACATAAGAATAGGTATAACTTCAACTACTAAAATAATTCATATCAAGATCCCAGAGGTGGTTTTAAAATTTCCAATTAATTTGTTTTAGTTTTGCATACAATTTTTTTTGGAATTATTGTTTAAATAGAAGATTTGGCAAAAGAATTCAATGACTGTAATTTTTTCTTTTGACAAAATTTGGACTCCAGTGGCAAGGAGTTTCTTCCAAGGACGTACCCGGGGAATACCAGGTTCGATTCCCAGGGGGAACAATGCTTGGCCGGTGCGCATGCCTCTACGCACGAGCCGGATTAGTCGCTCACCTTTGCTATGTTCGAAACCGGTGCGAAAGCCAAAAAAAAAAAAGACCGTAAATTATTAATGAAGTGAATTTTAAATATACATCATATAATATCATCGGATTTAATATTAATTATTTATACAAATCATGTCATTTTTCTTGTTAAAACAAGAAAGTACAAATAAAAGAAAATTATGTAACAACATAAATGTCTCAATCTAAAAAAAGTACCAAAATAAATAAATAAATGTCGATTGCTCTAGTCTCTTCATAAGAAAGTGGGTGCAGATTAATATTGCATGACTACAAACGTGAGAGATAAGAGTTAGCAGGGAAATGATATACTATAATTGGAGCTCCCTTTGATTTTTCTTTGTTCTTTTGTTTCTCTAAAGATGAAGATTTCAATTTAGATGATTTTTCATCATAATCAGAAACTTGAGATGATGAGTTTGAAGAAGAGCCAAAACAACTTAAGAAGGATGAAATCAAAGCCATAAAAGAGTGATTTAATCTGCACTTTGAAGTGGGTTTTTTGTTTATGTAAGTGTGCAAAGCTGAAATGATTCAGTTGTGGGTTGAACTTCATGTGATTAACTTGGTTTATTTATAGATTCATCATATCATCATAGGAGATATGATGATAGTCAATTTGCTTAGCGAGCAAGGAAAGCATAAATGGGACGACTTTGAAAAAAATTCATTTGTGGCTGCATTGGACACTTGTTAATCACGTACATTGTTGTTTCGTTTGTCCTTTTCAAAGCTTTGTTTGGGATTCGGTTTTGCTGCTCTAGCAAAATTCTACGGATTCATGCAGTTTCCGATCTTGGCCATTCATTTAAGATTGAACGGTTAAGATTGAAATATGTGCTTGTTAATTAAAACAGTCTCAACTATATAGTTTTGATTAGACAACCAATATTGATTACTAACACCCTCTTGTAACATCAGGGAGTCCTATTCCCTTTATTTAGTGCATGGAACGGGTGCCTGGCTTGGGGATGAACTAGTCATGATTTTAGCTTATTTTTGGTATCTGATAAAATGTTAAAATCATGGTGACCTATCGTTTTAGACAGTGAAACGTTATGATTTTGACAATTTGATATTGGTTACCACTTTCTTTACTCCAGACATCTTAGTTTATTGGTGTGATTTTGAGTCTGAATTCACAGCACATCCAATGTTCCAATATCCTCTAAAATCTTCTTAATTCTTTTCAATTTTTCATCTTCTTCTCTTAGTTTCTCTGCACATGCACCTTTTGCAGGGATTTTCCAATTGAAAAAAAATTATTATCACAGAATATAAATGAAACTACAACCAATCGAGCTTCAATAGTTAGGAAAAAAACTCACAACAAATTGAGATTCAATAGTTATGAAAACAACGCAAAACATGAATAAGTAAGAAACTTACGAACCTTAGGCACATGTTGATGGGAAGGATATTACTTCCCCTAGTCTATTTATAAGAGACATTTGAGTCAACAAAAGTTGATGTACTTAGTTTCAAATTTAGATTATATATTAACTTTTGTTGACTAAAATATCTCTTATAAGTAGGATGAGACAGAATATTTGACATATAAAATGATTACTGAAATATTTGTATGAGAGTTCCATTTCTTGAGAGCCCAATCCAACGTTCGAAATCCATCTAGCGCATCGATCATAGCCAACTGCAACGTAGAATTTTTCAATTTGAGTTGCATCCATGATATTGAGTACCTTAGTGTTATGCTAGTCTAGAGTTATGTGTGACAAATTTATAATTGGAAAATATAGTTGTTAAAGAACTTTGATTAATTGATGAATTTGGTGAACAATTGAAAAGAATTGAGAAGAAAATGGAAAAATGAGGTTGAGATAATTCAACAGTGGGGATCCAAAATCGCACAAATGAAAAATTTGGAGGTCTAAAAGTGCAATTAAGTATTTTTTAATCTCATATTTATATTTCTACCCCAATTTTACCTTTAACAATCAATAATATATTTTTCCCTTCTGTTTGGTTCAAGAGTTTTGAAAGGAAAGGTGAAGGGAGGGAAGAGAATATTTTTAATTTGAAGTGTTTGGTTCAATTTTTATAAGGGGAGAAGAGGGAAACAAATTTTATTGCGCTGCCAAAATTATCCTTAGATTAATTTAAAATCTCAATATTATCCTTATAAAAACATTTATTATTATTGGAACAATTTTTATTCCATATTATTCACAACTTTTCCTTGTATCAACTTTTATTACTAACAACCCTATTACTAATCCATTATTTCATAGTCTACACCGTGTTGTTATCGATTACATCATTATTATTTCGTTACTTTATTATCCTTATTTAATTAAATTTAAGGGTAAAACAGTAAAATAATTTTAAAATTTCTCCCTTCTCCTTGCGAAAGAAACACATTTTTAGTTAAAATATCTTCTCTCCTCTCCCCTCCATTAAAATTCATCCCTACCCCTCCTAATTATCGAACCAAATAGATTATAAAAAAAAAATCAATCACATACTTTTCTATTTCAATAGAGTAATTTAATTATAAAATTAGTCTTAATTTCACAATCTTTGTGTTCGACAATTGGTGTCTGCTTCAAAAAGGGGGAACACCATTGCTTACAAGAGAGTCCTTAAAATTATACTTGTTACATAAGAATAGGTACAACTTCAATTACTAAAATAATTCATATCCAGAGGTGGTTTTAAAGTTTCCAATTAATTTGCTTTAGTTTTCCATCCAAAAAATTTCGAATCATTGTTTAAATAGAAGATTTGGCAAAAGAATTCAATGACAGAACATTATTAATGAGAAGTGAATTATAAATATACATCATATAATATCATGATAGTACAATATTAATTATTTATACAACTCATGTAATCTTTCTTGTTAAAACAAGACACTACAAATAAAAGAAAATCAAGTAACAACAAAAATGTCTCAAACTTAAAAAAGTGCCAAAATAAATAAATAAATGTCGATTGCTCTAGTCTCTTCATAAGAAGTGACTACAAACGTGAGAGATAAGAGTTAGCAGGGAAATGATATACTACAATTGGAATTCCCTTTGATTTTTCTTTGCTCTTTTGTTTCTCTAAAGATGAAGAATTCAATTTAGATGATTTTTCATCATAATCAGAAATTTGAGATGATGAGTTTGAAGGGCCAAAGCAGCTTAAGAAGGATGAAATGAAAGCCATAAAAAAGTGATTTAAGTTGCACTTTGAAGTGGGTTTTTTGTTTATGTGAGTGTACAAAGCTGAAATGATTTAGTTGTGGGTTGAACCATGTAATCAACTTGATCAATTTATAGACTCATATATCATATCATATGAGATATGATGATAGTCAAATTGCTTGGCGACCAAGGAGAACATAAGTGGGACCACTTTGAAAAAAAAATTCATTTGTGGTTGCTTTGGACACGTTTTTATCAAGTCATGTATTCTACATGTTGTTTCCTTTGTCCTTTTCAAAGCTTTATTTGGTGCATGGAACTGTTACCTTAGCTTGGGGAGGAACTAATCGTGTAGAGTCAGGTCCTAAGATTTTTTTCTCTTGTTCGAATCCATAAAGTTAAAGTTGTACTATTTTAGTTATATGAATATCTTTTTTTTTTCTGTATGTTTTGTTGCAAAATGTTCGTTACTAATCAAAGTTCACTAAAAACATATTTTTAATAGAATTAATCAAATGGAGTTAAAAAGAAATATACCTATATAATACTAACTATTAAGTAAAAATAATAATTTTGGTGTCCTTTAAAAAATGGTGCCAGAGCTGCCACCCTTCTTGCCCACCCTCAGGGACACCTATTTATCGGTGTTTTTGGTAAATAGGACGCTAGTTTTAAAATGTTGCTTACAAAATCAAATTAAAAATTCTAGTACACGTTGTGAAATGTTTTTTCAGAAAATGTTTGAATGTTCATCATGTTCTTAAGATGAAGATGAAAGTTTAATTCAACAAAATTAATCAAGTTTTTAAAATCTTTAAAAGAAAACTTAAACTTCAAAGATAAAAGTAACAAGGTTTAAAAGAACTAAAATTTGCATTGCATTAATTAAATGGTTCATTAATTCAATGTACATACATTCTTGTTACTCTTTTCTCTATGTGACTTGGATAATTCGGGTATAAGAATTTTGATAATGATTTGAGACCCCTATTTCCTATTAAAAACTTCTATATATATATAAGTAAAATAACTGAAAAACCAACGGTCCTAAACTACAAATCTTCGACAACTTTGACTTGCCCTCCACATGTCTTGAACCTCTGGTTTTTGCCTCTACGGAGAGAATTTGAATTCTATTTAGTCGAACTCAAGTACTTTGAACATGTAAACATTTATCATGTCTTGTCGAATGCATATGCTTTTGGTTTAAACAGAATACAATTCTCTTCGGCTAAACGAATCTTCTGTCAAAAATAAGTATTAAAATACAGGCTAACAAATTTTCCCAAAAGATGTCTTTTTCGACTGAATTTTAAATGAAATAGAAAATTGACATTATTGAAAACTTTCCATGTTTCCAAGAAAAATGATGTCATTATTATCATGACATCACTTTTGGATATTAGTTCGGGGTGGGTACCTATATCGGGGAAAACTCAAACCCATATCCAAACCTAATTAAAGCGGAAAAACTCGTCCAATTGGGATGGGTTTAGGCGGGTACCTGCGAGTACGGATTTTGGTGTCATGCCTAATTACCAGGATCCATTCTCCTAGAAACCAGATGGTTAAGATACAAAAAAAAAAGGCCACGTCACATATAATTGGGAGGTTAAATATCAAGCCACATCTCAATTCAACATAACTTTTGGCATGTTAGAGTATATAATAAAAATACAAACGTGTTTGGATATGGGTTCGGAGTGGGGTACCTATATCCCTGTAACCCATCCCGTACCCATGTTTTGAAATCATGGAAAATCGAAACCCATATTCATACATAGTCAAAGCAGGAAAAACCCGTAAAATTGGGGTGGGTTTAGGTGGGTACCCATGGGTACGGATTTTGGTGTCATGCCTAATTACCAGAATCATTCTCCTAAAAACCAAATGGTTAACACACAATAAAAAGGCCACGTCAAATAATAATTGGGAGGTTAAGTATCAAGCTACATCTCAATTCAATGTAACTTTTGGCATGTTAGGGCATATAATAAAAATATGATAATACAAATACCTATAATTGAAGAGCCTGAATCCACACCAGGTGTAAGAAAAAATACTTAGACCAAAGCTCAACCATTAAATCAAATTGATCCAACAATTCATAAATGTTTCGTAAGAAAGGCACGTGAGACACGGTTCTGTTTCTTTTCGTCCTTCTTGTTTTTCATAGAGAACAAAATGATCCTCATATCTATAAAAAGTTAAAGAAATCGAACATCATTTGTGCAAGGACTAAAATCAAATTGGCAAAACAAAAAAACGTGATGCCAATGAGCATATAAAACGCAATAACCAATTTGACTAAAAACAATTCTTTGATTTATGCTAACCCACAGTGTGACAAATTAGTCCCCTTTATTGCTCATTTGTTCCGAACGCATATGGACAGTGAAAAAAAATCCCAACATAGGATTCAAGATGAAATTGAACTACATTGTTGTTCTCTCTTGATGTATTAATCACACTAGTATTCGGAAACTGGTTGTTTTTGTAACGGAAAAAAAATTGAGTGCCTCAGTCGTAAATTAGGTTCCACAAATTAAGCAATGTTTGGATGACAATTAGTTTGTGATTGATTAGTGGAGCTTAATGCCGTGACTATTCAAATTTATTTGATTTTGTCTTCCTTGATGACACACTCTCAATTTAATCGATGGAAAAGGGATATCAAGGGAAGAAAGCAAATCACGAAAAATTTCTCACGTCACAATTTTTTTAAATTTTTTGGTTGAAAATTTTGAACCGCATGATCTCTTGAATTTAACGGTTCATGTTTGGTGTAAGTTAAATGACTTATACCTAGAGTGTGACTCGTAATTAAATAAGACTACATTGGAATATGTCTAATATGGGGATGCAAATATTATAAAAAATAATAACAACATCATGTACACTTCACCTAAAATCAACATCACGTATACTTAAAATTAAAAATGTGATCGTTGAAGTCTGAAATAAGAATAAGAATTTCATACCGATATTATTCTCACAATAAAACTTCATCCAATCACTTTCAAAAATGACACTTGATATTAGCTACTCCTTAATCAATAACATGTAAGGATCTCAACACGTCATTGCAAATTTTAGTTTGGTATATATAATCGATATTATAAGGTCGATTTAATAATAAGGATACAATTGTTTCTTGAATTTCAAACTAATTTTTACTACTTAGTTTAGTAAGTTTTCGCAAAACTTGTTACCTAATTCAACCAAACTTTATTAATTTGTCTATATTAAAATACTCAATTTCTTATTTCAATCAGAACCAACTAAATCTGATCATAAACTTAGTTCATATTGGATCACAGGTGAATCATGACACATAATTTATAAAAGAATAAAAAAAAGTTAAATTAAATAACTTTCTTTTTTTTTTTTTGTCAAAAAATTAATATACTTTCTATTTAATAAAAAAAAGTATTCGCCTCTTTGTGATTTTATATTTTTTTTTGTTGAATATGCGGGGTTCGAACTCTAACATTTACATATACTATATAATATCTATATCAACTGAGCTAAACTCACATGAAATATAATTTTATATCTCTTATCATGTTTTTTGAATAATTTTTACCTATTTATCACACAAAAGAAAATAAATTACTATTGGTGCCGAGGTCAATCAACTATGACTTTGCACAAAACAATTACCAATCCTTGTCCTTACATATACAAAAACTGATAAAATAACTTTTCGTGTTCATGTTTCCCGTGTCCAGAGTTTATGCGATATTCTCTAATGTTTCATGTGGTTTTCTTCAATTTTTAATTAATTTTCTTTTTTTTAAAAATAAATCATAATTTTTTTTATCACTTTGTAGTGCATTTTTAAAAATATGAATATTTAAAAAAGTATCGAAAATCTATATTTTAACAATTGACTCAATTTAATTCATATAGTTAACTATTTACTATTTTGTTTCTTTTGGTCCGATGGACAAAATTTTATCTTTTAAGATGGTCAAACCACTTTGCATAATACAATATATCTACCGATTGACTTAGGTGTATGAAGATATGTTTAGTATTAATTTAATCCTATTAGTAATTTATTAAGTAACCAACAATAGATTGGTTCAAGTGATAAAGAACTTGAACCTCTTAAGTATGTGATTAGGAGTTTAATTTTTTTCTTATGCTTATGAAAAAAAAACTCAATGAAATATGATAACCCAATTTGTGTGCTCCATAGTTTCTTCGACGAAGATTAATCATTGTTAATTGATATAAAAAATTTCGAAACAATATCATATTAAAAAAATGATTTATTAATTATAATATTATATCTCAAATCTATTAAAAAGGTTATATCAAAAGTGTAGTGAGTAACACTCCACTGTTTGTACAGTGACATCAAAAGTTCAGTCCCATAGTATCATCAATTCATCAGATTAACAAAACTACACTTAATCTAATTTTATCCTACCTTGTTTTAAGTGTAACACCCCCACAAAGTGTAACACTTAAGACTATCACATAATATCATCAAATTTGTTTGCATGTTAAAGATGTCAACGATAAAATAGTATCTCTAAGTCCAAAATGTTGCAAGCATTACTAGATGAATTACTATTGATCATTAATCAGTAATCAACAATTTAAAAATGAATCAAACATTAAAATCAAAATTAACTTTTTCAAAAAAATCAGTTTCCTGACTGCACCGTAGAAGCTCCCTTATTATAATCAACTTTAATCCATGGTGCTTGATTTTGTGTCTACAGTGTGAAACTCTTAAGTGTAAAGATAGGTGTTTTGATTTGATGACGTGATACAACTAACTAGAACTAAAACATCTTGACTCATCAAAACCAATATTGTAATAACAAAATTACTCTTACTCATTAAATAACTCACTAATTTAAAAACAAAAAAGTTCAAATGCAAGAATCTTTATCCCTTCAACTCCAAAAAATCCTCTTCTCAAACCTAGAATCTTCGGTCACTGAAAGCTTTGAGCTTCTAAAACCGTCAAGACTGAGTCACTAGCAGTTTGCACCATTTGATAATCCATTAAAGTGAAGAGAAGGGTGGGTGGACATGTGAAGAGGAACTCTTGGGTGAGTTCAAAAATTGAATCTTTTATTGATTGAAGTCCTACGATATTTGCAACAAGCTTTCTTTTGGTGGCTACTTTCCGTGTGATGATATTTACGGGAAGAATATGTTGAAGGAGTCACGGGGACCGAATGTCGGTTCGCCAGCTTAAATGTGTACTAGTATGGTGTAATTATAAGCTTCTTGTGATGAGTGATAAAGAAGAAAGCTTAATCCACTTAAGTTGGTTTGGTGGTGTTGACTTGGGTTCTTGTGACGATCATATTGCCAAGGTCTCCCAAGAAGCAGGTGACAAGCATCCATGGGGATGGCATCACACCATACATTGTCTTTTTACTTTTGCCCAATGGAAAACATACAAGGTAACGCTTAGAGACTCTAACCTCATTACCTTTGTTGAGTCATTGTAACTTGTATGGATGTGGGTGATCTTTTGTCGGCAACTCCAATTTTTCCACCATATAGTTGGATACAACATTCTCACAACTTCCACTGTCAATGATGACATCGCAAACTTTGCCTTGCGAGGTGCAGCGAGTGTGGAAGATATTGTGTCTTAGCCATGGTTCTTCTTTGACTGTTGTGGTGTGTAAGCTTCTTCTAACTACCAGTGATTCACCGCAATTAGCAAGAACAGACTCTTTGTCATATATTGGCTCGCCCATCTCTTCTTGTTTTAGCGCTTCATGAATATCTTCTTCTTCAGAAGCTTCATGTATCTCCCCTTTGATGATGGTGATGGTTTTGCGATTTGGAATATCAGAAGCAATATGTACAAACCCTTGACATTTAAAGCATTTAGGTGTCTTAGAAATGTTCTCTTTGGTGGTCTTTTGTGGCGGTTTGCTTGAGGAGCTAGGTTCTTGGGATGGTGGTTTGTTGTGATGGGAATAATTTCTGGTAGAGGAAAAAGGTTGGTATGATGTTTTTTTAGGTAGTTGTTTCTCAACTCGGATGGCTAGACGAATAACCTCATCCAAGCTCCAATATTGTTGAAGTTGGACTAGGTGTGCAATGTCAGTGTTTAGCCCTCCAAGGTATCGAGCAATCGTTTGCTCTTCCTTTTCTTGGATATCACATTTCATCATCAACTTCTCAAAATCTCTAGTATATTCTTCTACCGACATAGATTTTTGACGGGGATTATGTAATTGAATAAAATTGTCCTGATAATAATGAGGAGGTAAAAACTTACGGGTTAGTTCTCGACGCATCTTCTCCCATGTCTTGATCTTACTTTTCCCTTCACGCTCTCGCTTTCTTTTAAGATTTTCCCACCAAATTGAAGCATGTTTCTTCATCTTGACAGCAACGGTCTTTGCTTTTTGCTCCTCTGGAACCTCCTTATACTCAAATACTCGTTCAACAGTTTGTAGCCAATCCTCGATGTGAGCGACTACTTCTGGAAGATGAAGAGTCACTACCGGAGCCATCATCATCATTTCTTCTTTGTTGTGCTTCCAATAATGCTTGTTGGGCGTTGATAGTTTCTTGGAGTAGTTGAATCTGTCGCCTCATTTCTTCCATCTCAATTTCATGCAAAGGTCTTTGGTTTTGTTTTTTTGGTGGCATTTTGACGATGGTGGTTTAACAAACTATTTGGTGAAGATTGTGGTGGTGAGTGGTGGTTTTGTTGGTTGTGAAGACTTGTTAACCAAGGGTTTTCTTCACTTCCCAAACAAAATGACGGTGTTAGTTTTGCGAACAAAATGGCCGCAAAGTGAAGTTTTCCAAAGGCAACTCCTTGGTCACTTGAAAACTCACTTTCCGTTGATTTTTTTCACTAAAACTCAACTCTGAGGTGTCGTAACCAGCTCTGATGTCAAATCTGACTCATGGACAAAAGGAAAGGTAGAGAAAATAGAGAAACACTCTAATATTCTCAAAGAAAAGTTATATTACTTGAATGATTCAATGTTTGAGTATGCCAAAACACTAGGTGGTGAGCCTTATTTATACTACTCTAAGATGGCTCTCCATTACAAACTAGAAATATCTAGAAACAAAGAAAAGTCTAGAGATATGGATACTCTAGTACATAAAACTAGAAGGATCTAGAAAAGTCAAGACTTCCCTAGTGCTTATTTAGTAGTGTCTAATAGCTTCCTTATTATTCCTTAGTATTTTAGAGACTTCTATATTATTCTTTAGTGTTCAAGAGACTTCCACATTATTCTCTAGTATTTTAGAGTCTTCCATATTATTCTTCATCATTCTAGAGAATTCCATATTATTCTTCATCAAGTCTGCTACGTCATTGCCATTAAGATTGTGTTTCCGTCATCAGGTGGAGCCAATGCTTGAAAAAATTCCCCTTCAATCCCTTTAACGTCTCCATTTTCTGATTATTTTTTGGTCATGTCTCTCAACTGTTGGATCTGATCATGAGAGATTGCAATAGAGAGTAGCACAGTAGATGATCTAGGTCAGTAGTTCAATTCAAAGTAAAAATTGTGGTTAATTTAATTACATGATTAATCACAATTTTGCAATTTTCAATATGTTCTAAATTAACCATATCAATTGAATTAAGTCATTTAACCAAAATTTTATATAGGTGTAGGAAAATCGAATGTGCATAAAACATTTGATATTCTAAATATAAAGTGCACAAGTTTTAAGATAAATTTACTACTTTTGACTTCTTAACTTATGCAAATATGCACACAGACACATGTACAATGTGGATGCAGTGGGATCAACTGACCTCACTTGCTCATTGTATTTTATGAGTGGAGTAGGGATCCTGGAGATTGTCTCCTTAGAAAAGATTTTTGGCTGGACGGTGGTGGTAGCGCAGTGCGTGATGATGGGTTATTATATACATGTTGGCACTTTGGTTCGGCTGATGGCTTTTACATGTTTTCCTCGTACTGATATAGACAACTTTTTTTAGTGATATAGGCCAACCTCATTGTTGGTTTTAGGGCCATACGACAACTGTTATTGTTGTTGTTATTTGCTTTCTATTGTTGTCTTTTGATTTTATCAGTTTCTATGTTGTTTCCCCATGTATTCAGACCATGGTGTATTTTGTTTTGTTTTTTTGCCACGATTTTTTGTGCATCTAGCATAATTTCGACGTGATCTGGTTGAACCTAAAAAGATGGTTGGTCAGTTGGGATCCGCTGTGAGGACTGAGGAAGGATCAGGCTTTGATCTATCTGCCATGATCTTGGTTCTGTTGAGCCGTCTGTTGATGGTCCTTCTACATCGGAGGGGGATGGTGTACCTGCATATGCTCTGATGCTTAAGTCAGTGGGGGGG
>Ga0228711_1008553_pt1 | contig 14280 bp, 9 predicted proteins | sample MedpolnodulmetaG_2_FD_177996 | JGI IMG/M metagenome (GOLD analysis project Ga0228711, IMG submission 177996) | Root nodule microbial communities from Medicago polymorpha collected in Santa Monica, California, United States - brown nodules | ecosystem: Host-associated > Plants > Roots > Nodule...
AATTTATTTTCTAATTTTGTATTTAATGAATAAATAAATTAGAATAAATATTGAATTAGAATAAAATCGAATTTATTTTCTAATTTCGAATTTATTTTAAGTGCATAAATAAATTAGAATTTATTTTTTAATTTCGAATTTATTTTAAATGCATAAATAAATTAGAGAGCAAATAAATAATTTAAAATAAAGTGAAAAAATAATTTAGAAAATAAAAAATTTAGAATAAATTGAACAAATAATTTAGAATAAAGTAAATAAAATATTTTAGAATAAAGTAAATAAAATAATTTGAAAATAGTAAATAATTTTTTTAAAAAAAAAGCCACTATGCGCTACTTAACTCACGCCACTCAACTTAACTTGCGCATTATTTTACACTTGTGCTAATTAACTAGCGCATGAGCATTTTGAGCATGGCTGCAGGGCGCGAGCAAAATGTGCTGGGGGAAGAGCAGAAATCGAGAAATTATCTTATCTTCCTTGTCTTATCTTGGGCTTCGGCCCATCTTCAAGTTTTAATGAGTTGAAAAAAACGTGACTCTCAACAGATTTCTTAAGAACTACACCCCCTCTAAATTTACCAATCTAGACAATGAAAAAATACCGTTTTTTCTAACGTTCGAATGAAGAAATCCTTAAGTATGATGAGAGTGCCTTTTTTTAATTTTTGTTGTTGAAACTGATAAAATCGTCTTTTAAGAATCACAAATTGGAAGGGAAAAAAGGGAAAAAATATTGTAATTTCAAAATACATAGTTGAAAACTCCAGTACGTTATTGGCATTTGAACTATTTCCTTGTCCTTTCACTAGAATTTTCCTTCGACAATTTAAATTGCGTATATTAGAAAATTAAATAAAAATGATAATTAACGTATATAGGATACTCTTCATATTAAAAAATTAACGAATTGTTGCCAAAAGACTGATTATATCACTACTAGAAAAAGCAAAATTAGCGAGGGGAAGTAGTGACGGAAAAAATGAAATTCTTCACAAATTCCTTGGTCGCAAAATTTAGTGACGGAATTAGAGAGGAATTTCACGTTTTCCCTCACTAAATATCCCGCACTAATTTTTTGTTTTTTTTAGTAGTGTATTTTGTGTGTATATATTAGTTAATGGTAACACGTGTGCAATTGTTGAAGCGCCAACACTGCATTCTTTTGTTAATTAAGTTCCCTAACATTTGTTAATTAAGTCCCCTATTAGTAAACATTAGTGCGTCATCATCATGTAATCTTTCAAGGTATATATAACGTGTAGCTCAGCCATGCAACTCTACGCAACCATTAACACAACAAAAAATAATAACGAAACAAAGCCATGCAAAGATTCAAAGTTTGTTGGAGTTTTGATAACCACACAACAATAACATATATAACAACATTCACATTGTAAAGATATATATTATTCAACTAATTAATTAAGAGATGGGTAGATTAATTGGTATTTAGAATATCATTATGCGAGTCGCTACCAAGCTTCCAATTTTGCTCAATGTAATTGCCTAAAAAAGGTAATATGTGATGATCAATGTGTATGATGTGTACCTTAAAATAATTAAATCCATAAATTAAAATTAAAAATACATATATAAGATATGGTGACGCATGACTGTTATTCAGCCCTCCCACAACACTGGGATTCTGTTTGTGGAATAGGTCTAAACTAGATACAGACGATAACCATGTACGAAACGCAAGGGAATATGCATGCATATATTATTTCAACGTATGGTTATTTTTTAAAAGGACAATTATTATTTATTACAAGATTTAAGTTTATGATGAGTTCACAAGGCTAAACTCTTCGAATTAAATTAGAGGGTTAAGCTATTATCACTAGACTAGATATGGAAAGAGAGTAGCCCCCCTCTTAGCAACATGGACCTATAATTTAACTTAAGGTTGTAGAATTGATGATCTGTGTAAACACGTGTAGGGTCTCTTGACTAGACTCCTAGACTTGTAAGGTACTATGGAAAATAGAAAAATGAATAAACAAACAAAACAACTTACATATAATAGAACATTTGTTAACGTAAAAATTCTAATTGAAAATTTAAAAATAAAGTTATGTTAAAAAAGCATAGCACAAAGAGTTGTTACATGTTACTAATTGTTTACACTTCAAAATAATTAAGTTGAAAGTCAAGAACGACAAACAGTCGAATTTAGGACCACTTTAATCCCCTTTAATTAAATGAAGTATAGTCGAGTCTAAATTCTATAAGATACTTTAATATGAACGAGATAGGTTAATCTATCTCAAATAAAACAAATTTATCAACAAAATAAACTAAAAAATATAACAATTTATTGTAAGTGACCCGTGAGCCAAATCGCCCCAGCCCTTCACCACTCCACTTTCTCTGCGGCTCAAACATGATAGATAAACTTGAGTGGTCGAGTTTACAATTTTAATTAATCCCGTCTAAAATGAAGGGTTAAACAATTTGACCCGTCAAACTGAACCCACTTTACCAACCTGCATGTGACGTGAATATGTGAATTGTTGATTTAGATCATTAATAATGAATTTTGAAAGAATATATTTACATTTGATCAATGAAATTGAAAAGAAAAAAAATTGTAACATGGTTTTTATCCAAATTAACAAGATCATATCAATAATGAATAATATACGTCATAAAAATAAGGCTGAAACTAGGTTATGGGAGAGAAAAAATCATGAAACCATTTCAAAACTCCTCAATTTTATTTATTTTTTTAAAAAAATTCATATAGTTTACTTTCGTAGAAATTCACTTTTGGACCGGAAACCATTTCAAAATTCCTCAATTTCCTTTGCGCTTTGTAAATTATCTCATGTTTCTTCCAAGAGAATGGAGTCATCTGCAAATTATAATATGTTGCAATGTAACTGCTAATACTAACATACCTTGAATCTTTTGAAATGTCAATTTCTACTGCCTTTGAGATTAAACTTTTTTTTTTGTTTGAAAGAAACCTTTGGGACTAAACTTGCAAAACCTTCTGAAGCGGTCAAAAAGAGAAATATGACCAAATGAGACACGGTGCTCGAATCTCGTCTAATTAAACATAAAGTCTAAGTATTCTCAACGTATTGAATCATACGCCTTTTAGAAATCTATTTTTAACAATAAACACATATCTTTCCTTCTTTTTGCCAAATCTACGATCTAATTGACCACCACTTCATTGTCCAGCAAATGTCTCCCTTGAAGAAATGTAACCTATTGTTTAAAATTATTGTGCCTCCTCTAATACGTGTCAGCTTAGACTTTCTAACCTCAAGAGTCAGAGTTCAAATTCCACATGAGACAGTTAATTAAAATATGGTAATTAGTGTCATTGCTATTGATAAAATCTTTTTTCCCTAATAAAAAAAGCTTTCCCTTGCACTTCTTTCAATTTATTAGCAAGAATTTTTGGTGAATTGTAAATATAATCCACCAAATATATGAGTCTATACCCTCATAAGTCATTTGAATGATCTACTTTTGGTATTAATTCCAAGAGTAAATTCATCACCGCCTTTGCTAGTAACGAGTTTCTTTGAAAACTCATGTAAAACTCTGGAAGCTCACTAGGGCAAGGACATGCCTCAAGGCTCGAAAAATATATACAAAGGTACTTAAAGGTCACCCACAAAGAAGATCTCACCTTGACAACAAAAGTTGAACTCACAAGCTGACGAATGATTCAACTCTTTTCAATTAAACCAACATTCATTGACTTGTAGGCTCCACTTGATGAACGGAAAAATTGAATCCGTATGAACCCTAGCTCTTGTCCCCATCACAGCTCCAAATATCATCCCCAATTTCTTCCATGGATGACTATACTAAGAAATAAATCATCATCTTCAAGAGAAAGCTGCCTAATATTAATGTTGCTCAAACTTGGTATTGTCGAGTCTTTAATTGCAAATCTTGATTCGAAATAATTCTAAACCTCACCCTTTATGGTCTCAACTCCCTCAATCCATTCATCTACTTTGTTAGCACAATAAGGTGATTTTTCATATTCGAACCTGGATATCTCCATGATAGAACTTTGTATTCAAATTAATTTTCATGCCTCACCCACTTCTGCCTAAATATTTTCCTCAACAAGCTTTTCATGGAACGAATAGAGTTTCGTAACCTCACTAAGTAATTGGGCACAAATGGTTAATGTGGTCCACCAAAAGACGAATTGTTCAGAAGAATTTGATTCGATTTATGGATGGATGATTATTGGTCAGACTTTAGTTACTTCTCGGTCAAAGGTCAAACACTGGATTAATAACATGTCCCCTTTTCCATCAGAGTCGGAGGGTTAACACATAAAAAGGAACATCAATATTCAAATTTGTTTTGTTTAATCTTTTTTAGTTGAATATTAACTTTTCAATATATTCTATTTTAAACTTCAAGTTGAACATTAATTATATTCAATGCAAAATTATATTTGTATAATCTCTTAACTTAATTTGACTTGATTTGATCCATGGCATATTTCTTCATTTGATCCGTTTGCATATGAATTTTCAAACTTCAATTTCATTGTTTAATTTCCCTACGAGAACTCGATCTTCAAATATACGGTTCTTCACTCAAATTTGCATATGAATCTAAAATTTGAAACTTGAAAACTCATCATACGACAGGCCAAAAGGAGAAAAATGACGTAAAAAAAAAAGACTCGTTATCTAAAATTAAGTTAAGGAATCACATATGGAATTTTACCAATATTCTAAAAACATTGGATTTTTATTTAATTTAGAAAGTTTTTAGTAGCCATTGAAAAAAAACACTAACAACTACCTTATAATTTTTTTATGAACTATGAACAAATGAAAAGTTACTTCTATTTACAAAAAAGAGACCGAGAAGAGGGAAAAAAAACCAACAATTAATTGATGGGATAAAAAGGAGGTCAATTAAATAAATTATCTAATAAATAATTACAAAATCTTTATATTGTTCAACACCACAAACTAAATTAGTGAAAGTATGCAATGCCACTAAAAAACTATTTTACCCTAACATACAATAAAATCCGGCAAATAGTTATTATTATATTTGAATGTTTAACGAGTAGACACAATAGTCTCTTAGTATAACGAAATTACAATATAATCTTTGACATGTGTACTACATTAGTTAAATTAGTCTATGCAAGGAGCGATTGCTCCTATCTTCGATTAAGAAATATTTACATATTTCATGCCTACCTGCCGTTTCAACCCTCCATGTGTTAACCGACCACAATTCAACCCTCCAAGAGCTATAAGGCCATGGCGTTAAAAGAATCATTTTACCATTAGAGACTATTTTGTTTAACATAATACACAATCAGAGACTATTTTGTAGTTTAGCTATATTTAGAGATTATTATGGTTAATCGTTACAAATTAATGGATGAAAATGACTATTATAATATTTTGTCAGATGACCCCACTCTTATAATGGTATTTTAAAATTGATGTTATGATAAAAAAAATGGTTTTATATCATATGCAAATTTTGCACATGTTAAAAACTTTAAAATAATAACTTTGCATTACAACTTATACATTTTGTATTAAATATAAAACTTTTTGATAAATAATTGTTGTTTTTAATAAAAAAAAATTGCTACTTTTAGTTGCTTTAATATATTACACTTGTTATACAAATCCAAAAAATAAAAAATAAATTGATCTTTTATTGAATGTTAGACAAAATTATTGCCAGTGCAAAACTGTTATAGACAGAAAGAATGAAAGACTATTAAGCTCAACAAATTAAATAAATTATATTATATATTCCTCTTCTGGACTGTTCTCTTTGCATATATACGTGGCAAAAAGACCAGCTTGTCTACAGTGAGTTACTACAAGGACTTCCCATTTAGCAAGCAACAACTTGAAAGTGATGACATCATAGTGAAATTGTGCTTGTTGTAACTTACAAAACAGGAATAACAATCGTTTGAGATCTCAAAGGTAATATAATACTTATTTTTTGAAGAAAAAAACAAAAGCTAAGAAGTGATAATGAACTTAAAAAAGTATTTGACTTATATATCACACAGTGTTAGATAAAGAGTTGATGAAATTTGCCACCTGATTTTCAATGGCTTTTGAATATATTGCTGCGGATGCTAAAATAGAAGAAGCAACCTGAAATTGTTTGATGCAAAAGCTTATATGTGAACACTTGAACAGTGTAAAGGGAATCGTTGACTTCATATGTGGAATAAGAATGAAACACATGTCATATGCCCTAGTTTTAAAGTTTCATTTCAAGAAAATTTGTCCGCTTAAAAATGGACATGTGTCCAGAAACGCGAACATACGCAGCAGGTTGACACATCATAAACCCCAATCTTCTTGGACGTGAGTTTGTATAATTTTTTTGTGAAACATATACTCCTTTGTTCATTCATTTTTCAATGTTAAAAAACATGTTGTTATTCATTTGTTGTTTCTAAAATTCAATGCAACATGTAAATATAAATATAACTCTGATAGTAAAAATTTGTAATGATATTTGATATGAGCTTGACTATGCAATTTCTCACTTACAAACCAAGTGTTGTGTAAGTGCAAGGGCCTCAAACTTAGAGGGGCTTCAAAATTTGAAAAAAAGGAAAAAAATACTTGTACCTACGGTCAAGATTCATCACTAAATGTGTTTTTTCGTAGGTAAAAGTTTGAAATACAATAATTTTATTGACGGTTATACCATTGTTCATAGATAAAAGTCTATTTGTTTATAGGTAAAAGTCATGTTTAAACAATTTCTCATATATTTAACTACAACGTAGATGTTTTTAACTATAAGTGGTGTTCAATTCTTTCCAATACATTTTAAATGAAAATTGTCGAAATTATAACGAGGCCTCTAAATTATCGGGAACGGCCATGTTATAAACATATATTGTGTGTGAATTACACTTTAAGAAAAAAAACTTCAAAACACTATTAACTAATTCCATATACACTGGTAGAGTGTTCACATATAAGGTTATTTACATATAACTAACAAGTGCCCAAGAGAAACTCTTTATAGAAAAATATAAAAGAATCCTTTTTATAGAAAAATACCAATTTAAAATTACATTCTTTCCGTCCTAAAATAAATGACTCGTTTTAAAAAATAAGCTCAAAATGACTAATCATTATCAAAATTAATTTTTTTTTACAACTTATCAAAATCAATTTTAAATGCAACATTAATTACAACATTAGCAAAAACGTTGTCTTCCGAACTTTTACCTACAGAAAAATGACATTTAATGATAGATTTTGTCCATATGTACATATTTTTTACTTTTTTTTCTTTCGAATTTTAGGACCTCTTTAAGTTTGAGGCCATATGTCAAGAGTCTTGTTGCACTTGCACATGGCGCAACCTAAAGAGAATTCGAGTATAAAAAAGGATATTTTGTGAGGGATTAAATTTAAAAGTGTCCAAATATAAAAATTGAATTTGTATGTCAGAAGTTTCCGTAGAGATTTAAAACATGTGCAATTTAATATGGAGTGCGCTTTTATTCCCTAAATTGGGATTAAAAAACATTATATTTATAAAAGATAGAGACTAAAATTTTTGGAAAAAATTATTAAAAGTAAAGTTGAAAAATCTTTAATTTAAGTGAATAAAAACATGCTTAATCTTAATTGTTTTTCTAAATAATTTATTCTCAAGTTTAACAAATGAAAATTATATTATTTTTAAATTAGAAATATACATTTCTATTTTGAAGATGACTTTTTTTGAAATGCTATCCAAATGAACAATGGATAAAAATTGAACCATCCTAATTACTACCATAAAAAAACAAGTGTATAGCCCATTTTTTCCAAATGTTTGATATGGGAACCGAACAACCTTTACCGCCCATCCTTGCCTTGAGACATATGTAAAACTTACAAGGTCAACCTAATCATTTTCAGTTTTTCGATTAAAAAGGTCAACCCCTCTACAACTCTGATGCAATTGATTGACTACGAACTCAAACTGTTTACTACTATTTGTTTTTAAAGGGCAAAAATTTTAATTAGGAAAATATTTTTTTAGTTAGGAAATATTAAAGAGTACATTTAGAGTACTTGTTAAGAAAATTAAAATAGAAATTTTCTTTTAAAAAATGGTAAGAAAACATGTATTCAACTTTTTAAATGTTTAAAAGTTGTTGTTTTCAATATGAAGTTTCGATTTTTGTTTTCTTAACATTTTTTCTTAGGACAATTGTTAGCAAAACATTTTTAGTAATTGTGAAGGAGGTTACAAAACTACATGATTTGTATTGGGTGCGATACATTGGATTACATATTGACAAACAAGCAATATTTTACATAAGAAAAACAAATTTGATCGAGGGCAGTCACCCTCTAAAGCATCAACTAGCAAGATATGTCCGAGAAACTTATGTGGCCGAGTTGAAAGGCACCATTAAAGTTAATTATCGTTGATGTTTATGATTCTCTACTATCAATGTTGAGAATGTGTCTCAAAATTGATGTTGAAGTCTGGAAAAAATCGTGACACGGGAGCATGGAATTGTGGCACAATTTTGGGTGTGTTTCTAGGAGGCTGTCATTGGAAAAATCGTGGCACGATGCAGAGGCAACGTGACACGATGGAAATGTGGCACGATGTAGGAACAATGTGGCACGATGCCTCGGGGTCTGAGCACTATTTAAGGCTTCATTCTTCATGTTTTGGAGACAACTTCAAGAGAGAAAAACTTGGGAAATCAAAGGCGGTAACTTTAGGGTTAAGGGTCTTTGATTATGGTTCTTTTGAGAGGTTCTCTTGGGTTGGGAAACATTTGTAAACACCTTGGGTGAATGAAAATCATTGAGTGTCTTGTTCATTGGTGAGATTGGGAAAATGGTAGAAATTAGAGTTTGTTCTTTGTGAGCTTGTTGAAGCTAATTTCTTGTAACCCTTTTGTATCTCATTGTAAGAATACATTGATAGTGGATTGGAGAGATCAATCTCTCCCCCGGAGTAGGTCAAGTTGGACCAAACTTGGTAAACATTTCTTAGTGTGTTTGTTTCTCTTCTCTCTTTATCTTTTGTTTGTGGTTTTGTGCTTTTCACTTGATTCCTATATTAGATCTTGGTTATTGTTGATGTTGCTTGTTGTTACTTTGATATTGGTTACTACTTTCCTTTACTCTACACATCATAGTTTTATTGGTGTGATTTTGATGCCAAATTCATAACAATCAATTTAGAAAGTTTAAGCAATAGGATCAATCTAATTGTCGATTTTTCTTAATTGAGTCATTCTATCAATTTTTTTTAAAGATCACTTTTCATAATTTCATCAATTAATTCATGCTTTTTACAATTTCTTTCTATACCCTTCCCAATCTTATAATTCGTTGTCGATTTTATTAAAATTTCCATGACCAAGGTGTTGGGTTAAAGTGGGTACTCATCCAAGTCTCATATTTATTGGTGTAAAGAAAAAAGGGGCAAAGTGTTATTATAAATATGAATGGTTAGTTTAAGTTTTCTTCACCACAACATCTCTAATCTCTTGGGTGTATGATGGTTTGTATCAGATCTGGGTTTGCAATTTTTCCATGCAAAAAATGTAATTGAGAGGTTTGCAATTTTGTCCTTATAAAAGTTGTAATTGTGTGAGAGTTCAGAGTCTGCAATTTTGTCAATGCATAAATTATACGAGAGTTTGCAACTTTCTCTTATAAAAAATTACAGGTTGAGTAATAAAATATTTTTGTTGAGATTGTGTACGAAGTGTCGAACCACGATAAATTTATGAGTTATATATATTTTTTTGTGTGGTTGTGCACTTGTGCTTTTACTTTGTAAAGATTTTATTTTGTGGATTTTTCATATATTGGTGGCTTTCAAAATGTGCCATTATCATATGTAAGCCATGATGCACCACAATAATTATATAATTAACTTTTTTTCCATGTAGCTAGTGTAAATTAATTATGTTTCAACAGAGTAAGTGAAAAGGCCCTTTTTGTGGTTTTAAATAATTCAAGGCTCTAGGAATTATCACATGAAATATTCTTCTTTCACGGACATAAAAAATAATTCAAATTATACTACCCACTTTTTAATTTAAAAAAACACTTTATTCAGTTTTGATGCTGTATCACTTCGTTAATGTGTCTTTGGGGGGTCCATATTGTTCAATATACTGTATGCAAGTATTGCATACGTATATACCATGCATATATTATCAAATAAAATACAAAAATGTGCATCATTGATAATGTAAAGTACAAGATCATATTGTGTATAGATTGTTGAAATACGTTGCATATGGACGGCACCAAATCCTTTTGACTTCAAACATATAGCCTTCATTTCTTCTGTCTATAAAAACAAGGTCATCTTACTTTACTTTAGAGAACAAACAAAAAGTTTACTTTCCTCTTTCTATTTTTGGTTTCTTAGAGTGCACTTTTCAACTATACCTTTTGAAATTCATAAAAATATTCATATTCTAGCTTTGTGAAATATGGGAAGAACACCTTGTTGTGATAAAAGTGGACTCAAAAAAGGTCCATGGACACAAGAAGAAGATCTCATGCTTATCAACTACATTAATACTCATGGACCTGGAAATTGGCGCAACCTCCCCAAAAATGCTGGTACCAATTATATCAATTTAATTTAATTACTTACTTCTTCTTTAATGTACTGTAATTAGTTTCTAATGAACTTGTTTTGCTTGAATATTATTACAGGTCTTCAAAGGTGTGGCAAGAGTTGTCGTCTTCGATGGACAAACTATTTGAGACCTGATATCAAGAGAGGAAGGTTCTCCTTTGAAGAAGAAGAGAGTATTATTCAGCTCCACAGTGTCTTGGGAAACAAGTACGTGTGTCCATCAAATTTTAATTGGAATGAAAGCGTCTTAAATTTTTCTAATCGGAAGAAAATATATCGATTTGGATTCTCTTCAGCGGCTGCATGATGCAGCACCGCTCAGGTTCTTAGATTTAGAGATATCTCTAAATCTAAGGATTCTGTGCGGCCGCTGCAGATGATCAGTACATTAATTTTACCATTAACCTTGTAGAGGTTAATAATTCTCCTTAGTCTCACTTGTCTTAATTTTTTTTTTATGTAAAATAAAAATACAAGATTAACTTCTCATCCATGTATTTAACCAATTTTCTAGTGTGAAAAAGCTTTAATTAATTGTTTTTGTCGTTTAAAGACTTTATGCTAAGTGTTTTTTTATTGTTTACCATGAACATTATAGGTGGTCTGCTATAGCTGCTAGATTACCCGGAAGAACAGACAATGAAATAAAGAACTACTGGAACACACACATTAGGAAAAGATTACTTCGAAGTGGAATTGATCCTGTTACTCATACTCCACGTCTCGATCATCTATTTGACATGTCCTCCGTTAATATTCTCAGATCAGCTTTATTAGGAGGAAACAACCCAATGAACCCATCATTTCTGAACTTATTAGGTGGTGCTCAAGCTTTGATGAACCCTGATTTGTTAAAGCTAGCCGCAACGGCCACATTATTAAACAACAACATAAATTTGGTTTCACAGAATCAACAACAAATCAATAATGCTGCTAATGGCACTCAACAACAAGTGCAAAATCAAGTTTACAATCAAGATCAATTTCAAATACCAACTCAAACTCACAATGTGAATAATGGCTTATTAGGAAACATGAGTTGTTCAAGTTCAGCTGAAAATACAAATCCTTGTTATTTTGGAGAGGATTTGATTTCGAAACAATATTCAGAATTGTTTCATTGCCTAAATAATGATGGAAACAAAAACAGTATGGGATATGAATCGGTTATATCGACTACGCCTTTATCGATGACACCAACACCATCACCAACATATGTGAATAGCTGCACAGAGGAAGAGAGGGATACATATTGCAGTGACATATTCAAGTTCGAAATTCCAGAGAGTACTTTGGACATTAATGATTTCTTGTAAATGTGTGTATATACGATTGTGAGCTTTGTTTAATATGCACAAGTAAGATAGTTTTGTATCATGCACAAGATTATTTTTTATTATTGGATCAATAAGTCTAATAGTATGTTTTATTGATCAAATAGTGAAAGTTAATTTGCGCATGATGCAAGACTTACGTTACTTGGGCATTGTAGAATTAGATGTATGTAAACTGATGGTTTTTTAGTTTGCATTCTTTATTCTTGGTGTTATTTAATTTTGGGGTCATTAGGAATAATTTGTTGTCGTGATGTTCATTATTTTTTGCTTTAAATTAGCTGTCAATTTTTTGCTGTTGATAATAAAATACGATTTGCTGTATTACATTACCAGTAATCACATATTTCATGTGAATGTTTCCTTCCTCTATTCGCATTTGTGTGTCCTAAACCGTTGGTTGGATTTTTTTTTCTTGTTCAATAAAAAAAGGCTAGGCCTCAAGGAAAAACAAACTAAAAATTTATAGTAAAATTAACTGAGGAAGCATCTACCAATAAAGCATTAAAAACTAAAGAAGTACTAAATTAAAAAACTTTTATGTCTAAGTCTAATGATAAATCTTGCATAAAAAAAGTCAATGAAAAATCACACTCTCCAAAGAACATGAATCCAACTAATGTTACCACCTCAATAGTTAAATAATCAAGGAAATTTTGACTAGCGAGGTCGACCTAGTTTTCCAAGGTTTGATTCTCGCAGAGCTAAGAAATGTGTTGGCTAGTCTTTACTTGGTTCCGAGATAAGTGGAGATTAGTCTTACCTTGTGAGTATGGAGACACTTTATGGGTATTAAAGTAGTATTGAACTCCTACATTGATGAATGCATATATGTATTTTGACATCGTCTCATCTTACAAAGATAACTTTTGAGAGTGAAATTAAGTTCAATAAACAATATATAAGAATTAAGAGCTACAAAATTTCCATCGTTCACGAAGAATTATGAATTTAGAAGAAAAAGAATAACAAATAACCACAACATTTATATAGGTTATCAAATTTTAACTAATAATGTATCTTTAAATTGTAAAAACCAAAATTCAAAAGAAATGAATTCGATCGTGACAGAATTAAATTATTTTATTATTTAACATTAAATACATATGAGTCGCAATACTTTATGGGAGACCTGTTTTCAAAATAGTGTTGTGACTCACATGTATTTTATCCAATAAGATAGTGACTTTGACTCGCAAGGTCGACCTAGTTTCCCAAGGTTTGATTCTCGCAGAGCTAAAAAATGTGTTGGCCAGTCTTTACTTGGTTTCCAAATGAGTGAAGATTAGTCTTGCATTGTCATGTTTTACGGATTGATGAATGCATATATGTGTTTTGACATTGTCTCATCTTACAAAGATAACATTTGAGAATGAAATTAAATTCAATAAACAACATATAAGAATTAAGAGCTACAAAATTTCCATTGTTCACGAGGAATTATGAATTTAGAAGAAAAAGAATAATAAATAACCACAACATTTATATAGTTTATTAAATTTTAACTAATAATGTATCTTTAAATTGTAAAAACGAAAATTCAATAGAAATAAATTCAACCGTGACATAATTAAATTATTTTATTATTTAACATCAAATACATATGAGTCGCAATACTTTATGTGAGACCCGTTTTTAAAATGGTGTTGTGACTAACATGTATTTTATCCAATAAAACTTGTGAATTTTAAAGAGTCTGGTAAAATAATTGTTCATAACATTACTCTTAGATCAATTTTTAGTATTAGTTAGACTAACTAGTTAACTAGACTAGTTAGTTGTTCTCAATTCTCATCGACTATATAAGTTTAATTGTACTTTTTTATATAACTACAATTCTATAACAATTCAGTCATGGATCAATATACTTTTTCTTCATCAGGTGAGTTCTATTGAGAATTGTACTACCTCCGCCCTTAATTATAAGACCTTTTTGAGAGTTTTTTTTTGTCCCTTTTTATAAGACCGTTTTGCTATTTCCAACTACATTAATTATTTTTTTACATACATGTCCTTATTTATTATACATCTTTTTTCTTCAATCAGCAATAAATAGCATATAGAAAACATAAAATAATTCTTTCTCTTAAGGATAAAATTGTAAAAACAATAGTGATTATAAACAATTTTAATACAAATATCTACTTTCTTAATTTTCTTTATTTTAGCAAAAGGGTCTTATATATAGGGACGGAGGTAGTAATAATTACTACTTCCGTCTCTAAATAATACTCCCTCTGTTTCTAAATATAAGCAAAATTCACTTTTTAAGTTCATTCATTTATGTGGTCCATATTATGAACCATATACATCATTAAATG
>Ga0228711_1008559_pt1 | contig 14271 bp, 8 predicted proteins | sample MedpolnodulmetaG_2_FD_177996 | JGI IMG/M metagenome (GOLD analysis project Ga0228711, IMG submission 177996) | Root nodule microbial communities from Medicago polymorpha collected in Santa Monica, California, United States - brown nodules | ecosystem: Host-associated > Plants > Roots > Nodule...
TTGCAAATAATTGAACATCGATGGACCCAAACGGAGGACTATAATATTATTATAAGTTAAATTTGATGAACCATTGGAGTAAAAATTGAATGAGTTGCTTCAAGATGACGTGGCTTAATGCAGCCCACAAAATACTCTTATATGAAGTCCACCCTTAGGGTTGCTCTAATATACGCAAAACTGACACACCAAACAACCAACTCACAATAGCGACGGCAAGTGCAAAACGATCGCCTATGCAGAATGAAAAAATCATGTAGTTTGAATTCGACCCATAGGACATCGACATAGGCTTGCTGCTAAACACGCCCACTTTGTATATGTAGACAACCTCCGAGATTCCAAACTCAAAACCTGATGATTGGGCATCTTAATTGGTTTAGCTTTTCTAGATTGTGTTAGAGTTTGCTCATGATTCATCTTCAATCTAATATTGATCCTTACTATTTGGTTGATATAAGATATTATAATCTTATTCTTAAATGGCAGTATTCTGCATCATTAACTTTATTGGAAGTTCTGAAAAAATTATTAGTTGGAACTATAAGATTGTATATTTGGATGGGCATGAATTTATACACTTTTCTATCTACCAAGACCAAAATCAATTTTGCAGCTAATTCAATTTATGTGATGGTTGATTCTTTGTATTTAAACAATAATTTATAATTGAGTTTGTTTAACATGTGCAATATTGCACATGTTAAAACAACTAAAAGTAATAATTTTTTATTGAAAAACATCAATTATTTATTGAAAAATTATATATTTAACATAAAATACATAAGTTCTAAGACAAAATTAACATTTTAAATTTCTTAACATGTGCAAATTTGCACATAATAAAAAAATCCTTTATAATTATTTCAACATAATCTTGGTGGTTGTTTTAATCTTGGTGGTTCTAATTTACATTGTTAGATATTATTAATAATTTAAATTTTATATTCTTTATGTTCAGATTTGACTACGGTGGAAGCACGTTTTGAGAGACATACATCAAAGGATCCTAAAAGTAACTTAACCTGGACACCTAAACGTGATAGATACATCGATGTTGACGACCCGTTGTCTTTACGTCGTAAAACATATAAAACTAAAACTCATCCTACAACGTCATGCAATACCTCTGCTAAAGAATGCTATATATGCTTGATGTATTTTTTTTATCATTGTTTCATTTTTATTATTTGTTTTTAATAAGTACGTTTACGTATTACATATAAATACTTATTGACAATTATAAAATGTATATCTTATTCAAGGAAAAATATATATAACATGTTTACCATCCGACATAACTATATGCAATATATTGAAAAATATTTTGTATCGATTCTTATAAATATAAAATTTGTTTGTGCATAAAAAAGACATATACAAATATGAATTATGAGGTCATTGTTGGAAACAGTGACAGTGCTACACATAACATACATTTTACTCGCTTGTCCAATTAAAGGGATTCATTAAGATCGATGGTTCTTGATATCAACAATATATCTTATAATGAATTACTAGATATTTTTCCAACCATTCATAGTATGTCATAGTAAAATTAGCGTATTAACCGCATGTACAATTTCTTTAACATATCCTCCTATACAGGAACAGCCAACACTTATTGTCTGCTAACTATAACATGATTATAAATATATCATAAAGATTAAAGGATGAGATGTTGCATACAAACAATCTTAAGATTGAGGATGAATTTATAAAGTAGAATCTTAGAGTTTGAGCCATTGGGTTGGGAAGAACAAAAATCCCACCTTGTAATTTGCATGGCAAAAATAACGAGCATTTATAAACTATCCAAATTTAACAAACTCACAAAATTAAGATCATAAACATTCAACATTAGCCGAGGCATCTTCAGTTGAGCACTTTACTTTCGCATTTCATCCATTGCAACTAGCTCTGTCACTAAAACAGATTTTTTCTTAGCTGGAAATTGCAACGAATTTTGCAAAATTGCATTCTTATTAAGCTCATTAAGTTTTGCTAATTTAACTTCATCTAATCCACCATTCTGAAGTTAAGAATTGTCCAGTGATGATCAATATGTCAACGATTTTAATTCAACTCAACTGGTTTGAGCTAAGGTTAATTAAGGAGTTGGAGGTCCAGCTGGGTTCAAACTCGAACGAATGAGTAAAAGTTAATCTAACAATTAATAACTGACATTTTCCATTCAAAAAAATTTGACAAAAAAGTAATAGTAGTTCAAAAGAGGAGGGAGAAGAACAAACAATTAATTTCATTGCTACCCAAACACATCCACTTTGTTTGTCACTAATCAAATCAAGATAGTAGTTCAACATTTGTAGTCTAAATATATCATAATGCACGCATGTAGCAGTCAAATAAATAAAAGTTTACATGTGGTTGAATTCTTTAGGCACAAAGATAATTCCTTTTTCATTTGCAGCTTTGTAGTTGTATCTAGGGATTTGGCACTCTGAATTTTCATGGCGCTAAGTACTCTTGAATTCTTCATAATATATTTTGCAAAGTGAAGCTCACAAGTGATCCCGTTGTAATTTCTAAGTGAGCATGTTGATAGATGAGATAAAAGACATTTTGGAACAATTTGTGGTTCCTCCCAATCTTTGTCATGGAAACATTCACTTGGTGTAATAACCTGAAAACCATACACATACACATACACAGTTGAATATATTATATACAGAATGCAATTAAAAAAAATTACTTAACATTATGACAAACCTCATCAATGATAAGACTTTGAAGTTTGGGACAATATTGAAGCAACTTCACGAGACACTTAAATGTCAATAGAGAATTTTGAGCACGGAAGATAAGCTCCATGCGTGTTAAATTGTGGAACATGACAATGTTGTCAAGTGTATTGGGAACCTTCTCATCAAACATAAGCTACAAAAACAAAAACAGAATATTATAAATTAATCACTAATTCTTTCTAAGAGTACTTATTCAAGAGGGAGGTGTATATTGATATCCATACCTCCACACGCAAACGCTCCACGTTGTGAAACCAATCAAACTCAGTAGGAATAAAAACATTACAAATATTTGCTGTGATCAAATTGGATAAACTTATAATTTGCCTCTCTTCTTTTGAATAAGGTGAATATACGCTTAAAAAATCGGTTTCCAAATCTCGTAGAATCGGACAGCCAGATAAAAGCTTCAAGAGATATTCATAATATCTGAATTTGACGATATTTAAGTGAAGGAATTTGAGTGAGGGAAGATAAAAGTATGGGATTTCATTCAATGTGATCCTATTCAATTTGAGGACTGACAAGGTTTTGGTACTAAGAATGAAAGAAGGCAATGTCATTATGGAGTATCCTGAGTTGCAGAGATCAATGGTGAGGTTTTCAACTCCGCTTTTTACAGCAGTATAAAGAAAATCATGGATATCTCTATTAAGGAAGCAGCACTTAAGGTGGAACGAGCGGATGGGTAGGGTTTTATCTCGATTGGCGATGACAGAGTTGACAAAATTGGAAAAGGTTAAAGCGTCTTGAAAGGGCTGGTCATCAAAGCTGAGGATGAGTTGTGAGAGCCAGAGTGGTTTCCACCTCTTCGAGAGGATGCTTGTGGCGGCACTGTCTTTAGTAGTAAGAAAGGAAAGAACATGATAAAGAAGTGAGTCCGTCAAAGTACTGATTCTGTCTTCGTTTGGAATTGAAAGCTGCGGCGGCTGCCACATTGTGGGGAGGATTGCAACACAAGTTAAACCTACTTAGGAGGCATGCATGTCATCGTAGATTCAAGACAAAGCCCAACCATTATATTCTTTCCTTGATTTGTATAATATTTAAAAAGTAAATATTTTTTACATCATCCTCAAACAAAATAGAGCTCTTAATAATTTCATTGAACTTTTAAAATATTTGATTTGATATTTTTTTAAGGGGATTTTTTTTTTTACAATATATATAAAAAAAAAAGAGAACAAATTTTTTTTTTGAAGGAAGAACAAAAATACTTGTTTTCACATATATTGTTTTTCCCTCAAAAAAAATAAAATTGTTTTGATTGGATCCCAACTCAATATTTTATTTCACCTATAGAACTAGCCTTCAACATATATATATAAAAAAAATATAGTATTTTGAAGTACTGAGCATGATTTTTATATGTGAAGTAATTGAGATTTGTAACAAGAATCATTTCAAAGCAAACTTATTCATTGGATCCCAACTCAATATTTTTACTTCATTAATTAATCTCAAAGCAAAAGAAATTTGTAACAAGAATCATTTCAAAGCAAACTATGAATTTTCAATGAAACCTAGTAAAACTTGTGTCTATTTCAAAGAAAAGTACTAAACCCTGTTTGTTATAGATTTTTTAAATTAAATTTTTATAGTGTAACATCTATTTGCTATAAAAAATTTAACAAAGAAATTTCTAAAGAAAGTTTTAAATGAAAAATTCGTCTGAATTGCTTATCTTAATAATTGGTTTTAATGACAGTAGGTTATTAGCTACAAAAGGAATAATCAGTAAGCATAGGCAAATAATCTGCCAAAAATATACTGCTCCGTAAAATGTAGTAATTGCATGACTTATCATTATGGAGAAACTACATGTGTATATTTAGGTATAAAATAAGAAATAAGAATATAAGTTCCGAGGGCCGGTCAATTAACAGTAGGAAAATTCTATGGTGAAGTCATAAAAATGACTTTTCTGATGAAGTTAACACTGTAGCATCAAAAGTGTAGTGAGTAACACCCTACTGTTTGTACAGTGACATCAAAAGTTCAGTTCTCATAGTATCATCAATTAATCAGATTAACAAGACTACACTTAATCTAATTTTATCCTACATTGTTTTAAGTGTAAAACCCCACAAAGTGTAACACTTAAGACTATCACATAATATCATTTTGCATGTTAAAGATGTCAACGATAAAATAGTACCTGTAAGTCCAACATATTGCAAGCATTACTAGATGAATTACTAAGTATCATTAATCAGTAATCAACAATTTAAAAATACATCAAACATTACGATCAAAATTAACTTTTTCAAAAAAGTCAGATTCCTAACTGCCCCGTAGAAGCTCCCCTTTTTGCTGTTTTTTTCTATGCAGGTGTGGATGAGAATTTGATATAACTATTATTCACTAGACTAGAAGTGCTTTGACTTTCTTTTTTCGTTTCTTTATACCATCAATCAATATTTCTTTTCAAATACTAGACCCTTTAATCGTTGGTAAGTTTATTTAATGCACGGGAGTATTGAAATCTTTTAACTCATCTTCTATTTCTATTTTTTTAAATGTTTTTTGTTATAAGCTTTTATTTTTGTTCTAGTTTTGTGTGCGTTTGATTGCCTAAAATACAGGGCACTAGATGCATAACCTTTTTTACTATGTTTGATGAAAAGACAGTTATAAAACGGGACAAAACAGATAGCAAGAGACATTTGACCAAAACATAAATTTTTATCTCGTTAAATTATGAGACAACTTTTTGTCCCAAGTACATAAATATACATCCAAAAGATTCAAAATTTAATATTATGTAAAACCGAACCTCATTTGTGTGGTTTGCGCACACGGTCCAACATACAACTCACATAACCAACAAAACCAAAAGTGTCAAAAATAGAGTATTAGGAAAATTGTGTGCAAAGCATACCACCAAACACCAATCGTGTCCTTAATAGTTGGAGAGCAACAAAAACCTTCGCATAGCAACTTGTTAGACACATATCAAGGAGTCCTTGTTTTGTAAATTGAAATTTGATATGCAGATGGATGGAGGCAACGGTAACGGCACAATAATTCGGTGCAGTGACGATGAGCTCTCACCGTGGGACGAAATGTGTCTACAGGCACGTTAGCACTCCGACGATCAAGTCAGTATGAGAAATGAGAGGAGTTTGTAAGAAAAGTGTGGAAAGTGAATCATACCCTATGGGTGAAGCCAAGTTCACCCTTATATAGGCGTGCATCTTCATGTGATGTGGCGTCTTATCAAGAAGTCGTTGAAGGACACACGTATAACCCAAATATTGTTAAATCACATACAAAACTACTTTTTTTCTCTTGTTAGCATAACCCAAATCATAATTTGTAACTTTTTTTCTTACAGAATATTTAAACTAGCTTCCAAAAAGAAAAATGTAACGCCCTGAATTTTTGATCCAAGACATTACGTCTAATTCTTTCTTTTTTAGAAAAAGAGGACTATCTTTTTTTTTCCTAACTAGAACTTAACAAAAATAGTTATACTAATCTAATTACAATTCATAAAATCCAAATTTGTTTCCCCACGTACACGCTTCAAGCAAAACATCAAGCACACATCATATCTCCACATGTACCTAAAATGTTGGTGGTAAGGGTTAGTCTTCAACACCCATGAAATAAAATCAATAAATGAATTTCAACATCAAATAAGAATATACAACCATTGTCAAGGAGTTGTGCTACGACATTTCTTTTTAGTTTTAAATATTTAAAAGTTCATCACTCCAAAATATTCTAAAAGAAACAAACACAAGCTCAATATTAATGCAGATGTATGATATGCAACTAGACCATGATCCAGATATCGCCCCAATTGGCATAACAATATTAATCGCCCCATTTGGCAAAATGATTTTAATCGCCCCATTTGGCAAAATGATTTTAATCGCCTCATTTGGCAAAATGATTTAATCACCCCAATTGGCAAAATGATTTTAATCTCCACATATGGCAAAATGATTTTAATCGCCCCATTTGACACATGAACAAGAATCGCCTCGCACCATTTGGCACTGTCATGCTATGAATGCAATATGTATTTTTTTTTTTCTCCAAATTTTTATAGTTTTATACTCTCAAGCCACATAGCTTATCAATTCCACAAAATCATCACGCCTCAAAATTAATAAAATTTATCATAACCTCTAGAGACAAAATCGACAGACATCACCTTAAATCAATATAATTCACAATTTCGCATATCAACAATCATATACATCAATCAACGAATTACCAATTTCACAACTAATCAATCATACATATAATTATCAAAATTCACATATTCTTCAAAGTCAATAACAAAAATTACTAAACAACAATTCTTATATTTATTAATAACAATTAATCTCTTCACTCATCCATTGAATTAAGAAGCATATCAAATTTTATATCATAACCTATCATTTTCAATTAAATCATGGTCAAGACTAGAGCCCTTACCTTCCCTTTCCTAGCAACCTCTGAATGCACACGCTTAGATCCCTTACTCCACTAAATCTATTCCCCGTTTTTGTTGCTGCAATGAACATTCAGTTTCTCCCTGTCGTTTTCTCTAAAAGGTGTAGAAAGAGAATGAGAAAATAGTAGGAATAGAGGGATGAAAATCGTAGCTTTTTTCTGACAGAATATTTAAACTAGAAATAAATCCAAAACAACGATTAAATTCTTTTTAATTTCGTTTACACAATTCTTAGGTTCAATTCAAACTCAGACCGTTTGTTTTAGTTGAAAGAGATCTAAATTGTCTCATCAAAATGATTTTATAGAATTTTTCTCAAGTCTCTTAAAATGGGTCTCATTACAAATAGTTGCTTAAGTCAGTGACGCTTAGTTAAGTTCCACTTAGTTTTGACTAATTTTAACACTTCTCGATCTTTGTCAACCTCTGTAAACTTGAGAAAGATTAACCTATCTTGTATTCAGTTGTTATTGATTTGACTAACTTTCATTTGACTATAAGAAATTCGGGTGTTTGTCGTTATCGGTTATCAACTTAATTACTTTTAGGTGTACACAACACTCAATCAAATAATTTCTTATACATGCATTTACCTATATTTTTATACTTTTAGTTTTTATTTATGTTTGTCAAAGCCTTATAATAAATAAACAGTCAATTTTATTCTTAAATTATTCTTTTCTTACCGATTTAGTCGCTAAACTATTAAAATCAACTCAAAGGTCCTTCAACTATTCCGCCATCCAACTATTAAGTTCCTCGGTTAAGTTAACAAAGTTGGTTGATTTTCATGATAGTTTAATGACTAAATTAATGTATTTTTCATGGCATTTTAGTTGATTTTAATAATATAGGGACTAAATTGGCGAGAAGGTAATAATTTATGAATGATATTGTCTTTTTATTCACATTTTAATTTTCAAAAATTCATTTTCACATCTAACATTCTCTAGATGAGTTGAGGAACCCAAAATCTTAACATAGTTACTTCTTTGGTGTAATCGTTTAAAGAAAAAAGAATATGATTGTTAAAAATTGTTAGCTGAATCCTAATTTAAGTTCAACTCAAATTAGGCACGCCAGATGATGGTATACTACATCCGATATGACTAATAAATCTAGTTCTTCATATCACCACTAAAATTACATTTTAATTTTTAAAAAAATCATTTTCACATCTAACATTCTTTAAAGGAGTTAGGAACCCAAAATCTTAATATAGTTTTGGATTTATTTCTGTGGAGTTCTTATGGAATGAACTACCGAAAAGAAAGATGGATGCATCTTGTTGATATAGGTAGTACCAAACAATTCTTATAAGCATTCCTTCAACCATGTAGTTCAATACATGCACGGCCTCGGGATCCCTATTATTCCGGTGTGATTCAGTTCATCTAAAAGTTGTCGAGAGCGCTCATTGTCGTACCTTGTACACTGGCGACCACTCCCCACCCTCGTCAGTCTTGGGTGTTACAGCATGACTGATAAATCTAGTTCTCCATATCACCACTAAAATTAGCATGATGCAATGTCAACAACAACAAAATCTGGGCCACAAAGGATGATGCATCTAACGCTGATGTCATTACAAACAATAAGCTTTTAATCTAAATTGGTTAAGTCATTGTGCCTCATTTGGATCATCAATTTTTTTGGCACATGGAGTTCTCTAATCAAGATAAATCTCCAAGCATTTCAAAGGAAAAATAATCTCTGTGCATGTGCATCTGACACTTCCACTAGAAAATATCATCAAATAAATACTCATCAAAGATTCAGTAAGAAAAAGCACTAACAATGTCATACTCCTTTTCAAGTACAAGCGAGAAAGTACTTATACATAAAGTTACCATGACTTTAATCAATGGTTGCCCACTTATCTGCCCATAAGTAGCAAAATAAGCAATTTAACAGAGTGGAAACACAACTTTAAAGATAATAAATAACTCAATTTTCTGAGTCACAGACGAGCAACCTTACACACACAACCACACTTCTTTACTCTCTAAAGCTTACTCAGTGATTTATATTGGCTAAATTCTTATGCAAGTAATTACTCTGCTAAACAAACAGAAAAACAAGCGTTCCAAACAACATGGCATACAAAAAGACCACAAATAACCACAAACCAAAGCGATGGTTCTCTATACATAATGCAAGCTAATTAAAGCCAAAGACCTGGCTCATCTCAACTCTTACGGCTAATCACTGTCACAGAATTACTTATGAACCAATTCCTATGTGATAGTAACATAGTGAGACAGATAGAAAACCTGAAGCAACCTCCCCTTGCGGGAGACAAGTGTTGTTAGTTGATTAAAGATGCTGTTGAGCTCACGAATAGTGAACAAATATAGGCTTGCATCGGTTTTGAGGTAAAAATATATCAAATGTGAAGTTTATAATAGCATGTGCTTTGGTTCGGTTTATATTACTTGTTAAAAAACTTCGATCCAGTCAAGTGTAGTTTGAATAAAAGTTTATATTACTTTTGAACATACAATTATCACAGTTTATTATTTTGACAAAAAAAACTTTTATTTTTTTTGACAAAAAACCTAATTGTAGTTCGAAAGAGGGAGATGAACGAACAATTCATCAATTCAATCATTGCTACCCAAACAAAGATATCCTCTTCACATGTGAACAGTTAAAGGCTACTGCACGGTCAAATAAATAAAAGTCGACATGTGGCTGAAACCTTTGGGCACAAAGATAATTCCATGAACATTGGTGCTTTGTATTTGTCTCTACGGATTTGGCACTCTGAATTGTCATGGTTCTTAACTAATTCTTTAATTGTGACGGTAATAAAACATTTTTAATTAAAACCTTTAGATACGTTGATCTCTAAAGCATACAGTATCATAAAAATTAGACGATAAGTTATTGTACACAAACAAACAATCTCAAGATTATAATGAATTTATAAAGTAGAGTCTCAAATTTAATGGAGTTTATTGCAATGTTTGTGACAATGGAAGCTTGAGTCTGCTATTCCACGCACTAACCATTGTCATTCAAATAAATAAAAGATTACATGCGGTCGAATTCCTTTGGCACAAAGATAATTCCATGAACATTTGGTGCTTTGTATTTGTCTCTACGGATTTGACACTCTAAATTGTCATGGTTCTTAGTACTCTCTGAAGCTTCACAATTGATGGATTCAATATAATCATCATCACAAATGCAATGCACACAGTACTTACTTAGCCTCGTTATATGCATCAATACGTACAAGTATAAAATTTGACAAAGTTGGTCCAAAGCTAGACTGTCATGGCGAATATATATTTAGAGAAAGAAATAGTAATGGGATACAAAAGGCCTATCACCAGTAAGAATGGCGTGTATCCTCCTGGTCAATTTTGTCTCTGAAACGACTATGCCACAAAAAATAAGAAAACCATGAGGAAAAACATCAATACAAAGAAAATCTTGATCATCAGCCACCTATTAGAAGATATGCTATTCAAATACTTCAACAAAGCCCCTTGTGCCCCCTCTACATTTGCCAGGGTATCATCCATGTTCTCATCAATCCTGCAAATTAAGTACTTCTGTCAACCTCACCAATGTCTCAATTGGCCAATATGAAAACAAAAATCAAGCAAAAAGACAATTGACCTTATCAGCGAATCTTAGTACAACATATACAATAGTTTGCACCAAATTTTCATAGTTTAAATGAGCATCAAGGTTGCCAAACAAGCATGTTCAAGCAAAACTCATGGAGGAGCAAACTCACACTTCAGACAATAGCTGACAGTAAGCTGGCGATTTTACCCATTGTGGGTAGCAGATAACCAAAGCTAGTATGGTGGGTTTCAAACCCACTGCAATAAACGACAGGTGAGTATAGGGTCAATCACCCCAACACTCCCTGTCAACATAAGGTTTTGATTATTATAGCAACCAATAAATTCCATTATCTTAACTTTTTACCATTTTAACACTAATCCTAACCACGTAAGTTATCTTATTTATGAGATGGTAAATTACTTTTAAATTTACTATTTGAAGCAATATAAAAGTATGTTTACCATTTCAAGTAAGGGAGATGCTAACAAGTGCCCCGGGCACTTGTTAAGGAATTATGAAAGGAAATATTATCTCGGAAATTGTGTATTCTACTTTTTAAAAATTGAAAAAGTGTTCTTTTCAATGCAAAACTTGTCTTTTCTTTCCCCCCTTTTAGTTTCTTAACTAGGGCCCAAGGGCACCGGTTAGCAAGACCCATCAAGTAATATAAAAGTTTAAAACATTCACAGCACAAGTATGGAATGAGTGGGAAGAGTGCAGGTTCTAAAAGTTTTCTGACAGGGAATGGGGCAAGTTCAGATTCTAATCCTTATACAATGTCAGATTAGAATTATAGATGAGCTACCTTACACAACCACATTTGCTATCTTACAGGGCACAAGATATGTAAGGATTAGCCCTCTAACATCTCAAATTTTAAGTGCAAATTGGGGTTTTTGGTCAAATTCAATGTCACGGAGAATTGCCGAGACCTGCTCAGCAGTACACATCCAGTGAACTCTCCTGTTACAGCTGCACCTTTTATTCGTCCGCATCTGCCATCACCATTACGGCCAGTGGCTGCTCCGGCGAGACAAGAAATTATTGACTACCTTGCGGCTTGCACTAAATGATGAAATCTTGTCCCACAAATAACCACAAACCAAAAGCGGTGTTCATTATACATAATGCAAGCTAATTAAAGTCAAAGCTATAACTTGTCTAAACTCTAATCACTGGCACAAATTCATTTGTCACAGAATTACTAATGAATCAAGTAAGTTTGTATGCAATAAAGGACAATACACAAGTAGGACAAATAGAAAACCTTATGGCAACCTCCCCTTGCTGGGAGACAAGTGTTGCTAGTTGATTAAAGATGTTGCTGAGCTCATGAATAGTGGACTCAACATTTTGAAGAGCTTCAGCTCTGCTTTGCATGTAACTGTCCTGCAATGGAACTACTTGCTGCTGCTGCTGCAACAACGGTTGACTCTCTCCATCCACCTGCTTCCTGTGGAATGTGGAAGACCGTGGAAAAAACAAAATAAATATATACAATTACAGCTGAAGATATAATTCAACCCAACCTGAAACAAATTCAAATGCCAGTATAACTAAGAAAAATGGATAAAATGGACAAGCCTCCTTTTTACATTTATTTTGGCCAAGTCTGTTTAAACAACCAATTTCTCCATGCCCGGTGAAGTTTTGTCAGTGGAACAGTTTTGTTGGGCCAGGCCAAGATAGGCCAACAAAACAATGTCTCAACTTAGCCAGACTGTTTGATAGATCTACTTGTAACTATGCAAGCAATTGAGTTCCATAAATTAAATTAGGCAAATTAATTAACTCATAGGCTGTGAACCTATACTTGTGAAAGGCGAACTCATAATATTAACACAACAAAGGGTTAAAAACTGATGGAATATATGTAAACTGAAAACCTCTTAAACATCTTGATAGTATGTTAGATTATCTCATAGGATTAGTTTTTTAATCTTATATGCTAAACTATCTTAAACGATTAATTTGCATATTTATTCGGATTTGGAGTCTTACAATAATATACATTTGGGTTAATTATTAGTCTTTTATATCAAAGAAACAATCATACAAACTACAATAATAAATCAAAGTCTTAATTGTATCTCTTCCCTCTTTATTTAAAACCTTATAACTTCAAACAAAAACAAAACTCGTAGTATAAAATGAACATCAGTACAACGGTTAGCTGCGACAAAATTCCTGAAAATTGAGTCATACTGCAAACACAACCAAAAGAGAACAAATAGACCAAAGGTGCGTGAGCACACTTTTACTCGATTATATTTGATAAACAATCTATTGTTTCTTGGAACAAAAGCTATGCACTTGATAATTTAATCAAGCATGACACATAAGTTAAATTGATTCAAGTTATCCTATATGCTTAACTAAAGCATCTAACAATACAATCAACATATGAAAAGGAACATAACTTACCCACTAGCCCATGGAGGTGCAGGGGCACTAGAAGTACTAGCAGCTGTCTTTGTAGCTAACGGACGTTGGCGTATGAAAGGATTTGCAGTATCCTTAGAAGCATTCGCCGAAAACAATTGTCTTCTATTCTCATGCACTTTCAAATTCTTCATAAATATATAAAAAGAACAAAAGCATTAGAACATAATCATATGCATAAAAGCACGCAAATACAGTTTACAAAAACAATACCTCAGTACGCATGGTAAGAACATCTTTAAATTCCTTGGTAGTGCTCATCAATCGCGTCTTTAGGTCATCGACGACAGTAGTTGAATGACTAGTGGTGTCGGTAGAAACATTTCCACTCTCATTTCTAGAATTACTGACTAATTGAAGATCCACAACCGCAGAGTTAAGAGCGGTAATATCTTGCTTAATAACACTTGTTAATTCTTGAATCTCCATCGTTGGATCATCAAAAACCGAAGTCCTTTTCGCCACTACAAAAACAAAAACATTGAATAAAAATTAATAATAATACATGAAGAATTGAATTGAATTGAATTGAAATTGAGATTACATTTGGCGAGCTTGGAAAGTTTCTGAGAGGTTTGGTGAATTCCATAACCGATTTTGGAAGCTCTTCGATTAAACTCGGATTGAATTGCAACGGCGGATCGAGGATCGTCGGATCTGGAAGAAGAAGGAGAAGAGGAAGAAGGAGCGCTGGTGGTGGGTCCGTTTGGACCTGATCCAGATGAAACTGATTTCTTCAATCTCTCTGCAACGGTGTGGAATTCATGTGTACGATCTCGAAATGATGATTGTGATGATTTGAACTGCATCTTTGTGGAGGAAAATTGAAACCCTAGATCTAATTAGAATTGGAATTTGGGGTCGATTGATTGATTTGAGGATATAACAAAATTATGAAAACTTTGTTTGGGTAACGATTACGAAGGGGGAGAAGGAGGTAACGAATTTAGGATTTGGAAATGGAAGATCCAGCTTTCATGATTGTTAAAACTTTAAATCAGATTTCCTCAAAAAAAAAAAAAAAAC
>Ga0228711_1008560_pt1 | contig 14270 bp, 7 predicted proteins | sample MedpolnodulmetaG_2_FD_177996 | JGI IMG/M metagenome (GOLD analysis project Ga0228711, IMG submission 177996) | Root nodule microbial communities from Medicago polymorpha collected in Santa Monica, California, United States - brown nodules | ecosystem: Host-associated > Plants > Roots > Nodule...
CGATGGTGAAATTTATTATAGAAGAGACATTTTGTATGTTAATTAGTGCTAAAAGGTTTGATTCATGTAGCATCCTTGGTAATAAATATATTATTATTATTATTATTATTATTATTATTATTATTATAGTTATTGCTTATAATTTTTGCGGGAGATAGGGTGTTACACCCACGGTCCAGATCAAATCAAACCATCCATATAAGGGCCTTGATTAAACATAGCGGTTCCTCAAGCGTCAGGATCAGATTAACGGTACTGATGACACCTTAGAAACACAAATCAAGAACACTCTTCGGACGCTAGGTACTCGAGTACCATACTAGCCTTTACAAGTGTCACTCAGAAACCAAAGGTCATGTCTCCTCAATCTTTCCCTCGAGACATGGGCATTAATTGCGGAATGACAATCGACCAAACTTCTTGACGAGGGAATCTTTCCATCTGATCGAGAACAATCGAGCATTCACCTGCTGAGCACAAAACACTCAACTGTCGAACCTGTCTGGCTATGAAACAAAAATGCTCAGGGAATAGCGAGCGCGTCTCTACACACGCTCGCCCAATTCTCATAAGTATTATAGCTATCCAAGACGAACGGTTCCCAAATTCAAGGTGTCCTCACGCATGGAGAACTTGCAAGGTAATTCCATTAGAACCAACGGTCTCTACCACGAAATGTCGAGGAAGCTTCAAAACATAGAGGCGAGCTCAAACTTTCTATTTATTCATCTGATGAATACCATAGCAAATCTCCCTTCTTTGACCGTCTACGAGCTGTAAAACATGCCCGCCCTTAAGTCATCACTCTTCATCAAGAGCAACGACTTGGGGGGCTACTGTTCTGGACTGGCCAAAAGGAGCTTTGGCCCATTTACTTAGGCCGATTACAATCCAAAGCCCAAATACCACGTTTGGCAATATTACTTGCGACACACCCCTTCCCCGCAAGGGGGGTATGCAAGATTGGTTCAAACGAACCACAACGTCTCAAGATTTTTATGGGTAGTATGCAAACAAAAATAATTTCAGATTTTTTTTTTAAAATCTTTAAAAATTAATCTCAAGATTTTTTTAACACAAAATCTATTTTTTTAAAGGTAAAACCAACGCACCCAAAATCATAAGAAAACTAAAAAATTTGAAACAACGATAAAATATACATAAAATATTTACATAACCCTAAACTACAACTTCAACATATCCAATAACTTCAGGGACAAATATAGGAATTCGTCCAACACTAGATCCAATGCAAAAACTCATTTCCAAAAAGCTACATAAGTTTCTATTTATTTTTTCTTTGAAAAAGCTACATAAGTTGATTACGTAGAATTTCATCTTTAATATCTTCTAAATAATCCTTTTATCAACATCTGAACCGATAATTTTTTCTTACAATAATGAAATAAACCACTGGATTCATGTTTTTTTATTAAAAGAAAAGATAGGAAACTATTGGATTCTTAATTAAAAAAAAATTGAATTGTTTGAAAATAATAAGGGTAGCAATATTCGCTTAAAAAAATAAGTATAACAATATTAAGACATAAAATTATAGTTTTAGGCATTGAAGTAAAAAAAAAAATTCAACTTTACTAATAAGTATATAATAAATGGTGGGGTGAAATAAAATCTGATATACGCATGAATTTAGTCCATGGTGATACATCCAAAATTAATAAAGAAGAAAACAATTTAATCATAATATTTTGAAGTTTCTAAGCTAAGTTAGCTCACCCAAATTATTATTGGGGGGAATCGAGCCTAAAACATTGAGAATGAGTACACTCCAAAGTCCTAAGAAAATACCACTAGACCAACTCAAGTGGATTTTTAAGTGTCTTATTTCATTTCATTACCAATATCTTATAGTACAAAAACATAATCTCAACGTCCGTAAAATTACAAAAAGATAAAGAAATAAAATACACAATTACTCAGAGCGAGAGAAAAAAAAAACTAAATGAAAACTATCAAATAACCGTAGATTTTTTGCTAGTGTATGTAATGAGCTACACATTGGTTATTAATGCACATAATTACAAGCGTTCTTGATATAAGGTATGGACAATCAACAACGGATTTGCATTTAATATACCCTGTATTGAGAGTCACACAATGTTAAAAAAAACATACTACAAATTGATAAAAAAATAAAAAATACTACAATATTTTGCACGGACGGCAAAGTAGGGAAGATAATTCAAAACGTATAAAAAAGAAGCTTACCGTCAACGCTCTTTCCAAAAAGAAATAGAAAAATAAATAAAATCATAGCATACACAAACTTGAGAATCTTAGCCATATTTTTCACTACTTTCTTATTAAAAATAGAATAAAATTTGATCACTTTATAGTGTGTAAAAGATATATGTTGTGTAAACAAATTTAATATTTTTAGCACTTAAGGAGTTGTTAAACACACTTCCTAAAATTAGAACTATAATAATTAGTATCTCTTTAGCATATATAAAAGGGGTAACGTAAAAAAGTTGATTATTATTATAATTTATTCCTTTATGGTTAATTTTTTAACCATTGATGAAAGAGTAGGGAAATTCAAAAATAAAAAAATAGTTGAAATACAACAAGAAAATAAATATGTATAAGAACAGTCAGTTTGACAACATACTTATGCACAAGTTGAACCTTTTATAGGATTTTTTTATTAATAAGAACAATCATTTTTACCATAAAAAAAATGAATTTATTATTTTGTAGTTGCATGATTTCTTCTACATTCTATTTTACATACATTACATGATTCACATTAATATAAAAAAAATAGATTAGGACTTGTGTGATGGCACTACCTTTTTCTAAAATGGCTTCTCATTGAGATTTTCACGAATTGATTTTATTTGTATCTAAACTAAGAATATTGATCTACAAAATAATGTGAACTTTATTACTAACAAAAAGACTTTTTTGAAACAATTCATTTTTATAAAACAAAAATTTGAAGTCTAAAGACATTGTTATGATTAACTGACATCCCAGTTATGTAAATTGACGGTTTAAAAAATTTTACATTAAAAAATTAATTTTCATCTTTGATTATGGAAATTGTCTTTGAAATCATTTTAAATTAGAGGAGTTATTTGTCAAGGAGGTTTTTTTTTTTAGAGGAATTTGTCAAGGAGCTATTTTCCCGTGTTTATAATTTTTTTATAAGAGGTTGTCGAAAACTAGCCAAAAAGAACCGACTAGAATTATACAGAATAAAGAGAAAGAAGAACATTTCTTTTTTTGTTGAGCTGGAGAGTACATGGAACCTGGTGGCTCCATTACCAGATGAGGTAAAGACTTTTGGTATTTCTATCATCCGAGAAGAGGTTATTTTACTGTTGAATATTATTTTACAAATATATTGTTAAAGGACAAGCAATAGTTTAAATGTGGGGCTGTGATGACAACCCGTCATATAATTGTTGGCAATTATACAAAGTCAAGTTACATTCATTTTAGTAAGTTTATGTTTGTTTTAGTTGAATTTTGTAATTAATCGAAGGAATGATCAAGGAAGGAGCATTTATGCGTACACGACCTTTGGACCTTTGACGAATCACCCTAATAAGACAATTTTGTGGTCGTGCTATACTTTTTACCAAATGCATCAAGTGATCTTTTGGGTATAGTCAATATTGATGTTTCGGTGAGGAGAAACATAACAAGGACGACAAAAAAACAAAGGAGTCAACCTCTAGTACAAGCATAAGTGAAATTGAACTGAAATCGGAAGTGCGTCGCAACAGGTAGACGCGCAACGCGTGCAAGGTTGTATGCGTCGCACACAAACATTTCGGGGAAATGAGAGCCTATCAAATAAAGATGTTCAATTTTAGTTGAAAAACACCTTCTGATGATCAGATAATCGGTTAAACGGAATTCAGATAGCCATGAGCAGCCATAAACAAATTGGTGGTGTGGATTCATCAAACATGATTCTTTATACATGTATTTTTCTTTTATATAGTTGTTGTTTATATTTAATTATCATAAGTAGTTATTTTCTAGGTTAGTTCATGCAGATGACCTTCTTTGTAACTAATTGAACCGTGTAATTCGTTTAGTGCTTTTGAATTTGAATTGCTTAGTTTTATTCAATTAATGCTTATTTTTAATACTTTTATGCGTTTACAAATGCTCGATTAATGTCTCTATCTTGTGGACTTATTTGAAATCTAAAAAACTTTAGATAGGTGCATTAAATTAACAACTTCAAAGACTTATTTGAAACTTAAAAAAACGTAAGGATTTATTGAAAACTTAAAAAAAACTTATATAACCTATTTAAAACTTAAAAATCATAAAGACTAACCTGATATATTTGTCAAACTTAAAAACCAAAAGAGATATCCAGCCTATAAAAAAAATTCATAAGCTTTCCTAGATGTATAAAAATCTTATGGAAGACTATACCGTTCATGGTACCTTCGTGCAGGCTTCCAATGCAATTCGCACTTATTAAACTACAGGCTTCCAATGCAATTAGTACTTAACTTTACCAATTTAACAAAGTGATGCTTCCGTTTACTTCGGTTGTTGCTAAAGACCAATTCCATGTAATCTAATATATAGGACAAAATGCTAACTATCCGTGACCTTTGTTTCACACAATTTCATATATATTTATTCCATCTTATATTACGTGTCTTATTTGATCTGTACACGAGTATTAATGAAATTATTAATAATGTTGATTTTAATGGTAAAATGTGTCATTAAGTAAAATATCGTCATTAATTATAGTTAGTGGAATAATTAGATGATTGAAATGTACAAATAAGAGTTTGTTGTTGTAAAACTTTATGTATTCTATTTGTCAAAATTTAAAATACACAGGTTTAGTGATATGATAATTAAGACAATGACCACTTATGTGGTGGCTCACCTAGTTATATAAGAAAAGATGATTCACCTTGATCTAGGCGGATCTAGTATAAAGAGTAATATTGAGTATGTTAGGATGCATTTGTCTTATCTTATTGTCTTGTTGTGGATGTGCATTTACCTATATAAGCATTGTATGACCTTATAATTAATCAATGGAGAATTTAAATATTATTTTAAATTTCTTAGATACGAGTAGTTAGAGTAATTTAGTATTGGGTGATATTCATCACCTATCATTTAGGGTTGTAAGAGGGACTTGGAATTCTTAATTAAGTTAATGCGTCTTTTAATTTTAATTAGTAGATTATAATGTCGACACTCTAATTTTATACTTACTCTCACCTGCATGCAACCTAGATTCATCTATATCTATGAAGCCCGGATACGAGATACGATACGGATACGATACTGCACCGATACGTTGATACGAAAAAATTTCAAAAATCAAGATACGATATGGCTGTGATACGTTAATAAAAAAAATTATAATTAAATGTAAAATATAATTATAGCCATTTTTTTAAATATGCAAATATATTAACAAACAAAAGAAACCAGTCAGAGGCTCGTAGCACATCAACATAAATATAAATAATATTGACGATTAAGAGAGTGATGATTAGTCAATTACATATACAATATATCCCAAAACGAGCACCATCAGTGCTATACTATATCTGTTAGTGCTATATTTTATCGATCAAAAAAAGAAGCACTATATCAAAAAAGAACACATCAGTACTCAAGAGTTGAGTTATTTTAGTTAACATTGATTGGGAACTATCAGGGCAGGTATCAGTGCAGGATAATTATCGGATACTCTTCTGATACGTATCGGGAAGTATCGAATAATTATTTTTTTAAAAAATAAAATTTAATCTTTGGATACTCTCCTGATACGTATCAGACAGGTATCGGTGCAGGATATGCAGGGGATACGATACGTCATCCATTTTGAAGTATCGGGGCTTCACATATCTAAATTAAGCAACAACAATTCCATGGAACACTCTAAACCATCTATTACTATACGGTTGTGGAAAAAAACAACCATTGTATTTGGTGGACCTAAAAGTTATGTACACTCTAGGCGAGAATAAAGGGCACGGTAAGAATTAAAAAAATTGAGATATTTTTGCCAAAGTACATTTCAATAGAAGGGTGTGAAATTGAAAAGGAAGTAACATATGGTGTTAGTTACTATAATGCTAATTTTTAATTTATCATTGGAACATTAGTTAGGAAGAATATCAGTGTTATATATACAAAACCATCATATATCACACTAACAATTCAAATCCCAATCATAAGGCTGATATATCACCTTCAACTCAGAAGTGGCAAGTAAATCAAACAATATTTCTGATTGAGATGAATCTAAGTAGATTGACACATGCTTCATAACCTCTACCTCATTCTTGCCAAAATCTACACTGAACCTGAATATCCATAACAAAAAATGTTAGAATTCCCAAAAATTGTCATTTTTTGTCTCAATCCTTTAATTTAAGAGGAAAGAGACTCTTGTAATCTGAAATTTGATCGGAGACAAATAAAATTTGCTTAGTCAAAATTCAAACACAAATCCTGTCAAGTGGTTCATCCGTAACTGAAGTTCAATAACCACTTGAACCCAATATTAAATAAACCATGATTCGTTATTAACTATCTCATTTCATGACCATACATCATCACATATTTGAAATATTCCACGGAATACATATTTAACAAATCTAATACTTGTTATATAAGTTATGTTATACTACACCCTATTCAAAATATGTTATTTTAGTCAAAAAAAATTGTCCCATTTATAAGTCGTTACATTATCAATAAATTATTAATATTGTATTGTTTATTATACCCCTTACAATTTACTACTCTCCCTATTTTCAATTCTTTTAATTTTCTGTTTTCCAAAAGACTTAATGAAGGTTAATTTTGTAAAGAAACAAAATTACCAAAACGAATATCAATCATATTAGAATCTCATAGAACTTACCATTTCAGGATCTTACTGGTATATGCAACCTTTGCATTAAAATCTATCGAAATGCCACCATTTCTGAGGAAATTACGAGTTGCATCCATTAATTCAGAGTCAATGTCTCTAGGAGAATAACATCGAAGTGCCGGCCCAGATCGAGTACCACATACTAAAGCAAAATGAATGAGAGGCTCTGGAAAAGAGAGGGCCACCTAACAAAAATACGAGTCATGCGTGAGCATCAAGTCAGTATAGCTTTGCTGATGAAGTAACTTTATGGTGAAAGCATACATGCCAAACAGAAAAAGGTAAACCTTTTCTCACCCTCTCACACATTTACAAATAAATTACCCTAGCAAAAACTGAAAAGCATGCAATTAAAACCATGTTTTTTGAATAAAAATAAAATCACCGAGTAACGTGAACCGAAGGTGTTATACATAATAGTAAAGACAATAATACTTCTATAAAATTCTACAAAAGGTAGAAGAAATGTAATAGTTTATCATAGAAGGAATAAAGGAAACACAGACGCTAGGAACTAATCTTTCCATGTCAGTTTGGGTTGTTAGATTAGTTATGAATTAGTCTGTATGGTTGACTTACTTTCCCATATGTAAAGGGAATGAGCTAACTATAGATTTCATCTTTGGTTTTTCCTAGTTGTGACTAGATATATTTCAGTGGAAGAGAGTAGCTTCTCTTGTGTAATCTTTCCATAATCAAATCAATAAAACTATAGGGACAAAAAAGCTCCCTTTCCAAAATCAAATCAATAAAACTATAGGGACAAAAAACCTCCCTTCCTGCTCAAAATTCTTATATGTGATCTAACAGAAAGGGGAGGTGACATACATGAGGTTCCTACCCTGGCAGAATCAATGAAATTGTTAAACCCATTTTAGGTCTAGTGTAGCCAACATCATCTTGCATTTGCAAGAGATTGATCACACGCCTCCAACTCATGACCTCTTAATTATAGTAAAACGAGCGACTCTATCGGTGAACCAAATTTTCCATTTGAATAGAGCAAGATAATTTGGGAAGAGATGTATAATAGATTGATGTGAGAGTCAAATGATGACAAAATAAGAGGGTGACTAGGTTTAGAAACTTGTTAGATCTGAAATTATAATATGATGGCCAAACATTGCTAAACATAAATCCATTTTCATTACACTAGATTCATAAACATATTACTGATTCTCAAACTGCAAACAGTAGCAATCTTAAGTTTAAGAATCATTGAAAGGTATCATGCTCCAAGATCATAAGCCTTCTCCTATTGAGGAGTTCTATCTTTAAAACTTATTTGGGTGACTTGTCCTTTCTTTGCAGCTCGCTCCCTTTGTAAAAATTAACACTAATGGTGTTGTGAAAGGATCCACTAGCCAATCAGGAGATGGTGCTATTTATAGAGATAGTAGTGGAGTTGTTATGGGCTATTTCTCGGCTTATTTTGGCATTCAAGATGTATTCTTTGCCCAGATTACTGCAGCTATGTTAGCTATTAAGATTGCTCGGAACAAAAGTTGGCATAGTCTTTGGTTGCAGTGCCCTCTTCTCGGCACCTTTGGAACGATTGGAAGAATTGCATTTATTTTACATCCTCTTTGCTCTCAGGTTTCTCATGTGTCTCAAGATTGAAACTATTGTGCTAACAAACCTCTTTTGGGTCTTTTCTAAATGTTTTACTTGAGGGAATCCAATGCCTAACTTTATTAGGCTAGATATTTTTTCGTAATAGGTTTGAACTTCCTAATTATAGGTTTCTTTAGTTTTCTCTTCGAAGCTTGGTTTTTGTCCAGCTCTTGTTTGCACTCTTCTTTTCATTACTCTTATTATTAATATATTTAATAGACTTATACATGTGATTGTTACTTTAGTTCGATGCCAACATAGTTACAATGTCAGTAATTCATTATGATTTCTTCACACTTCCAAGTTTTGATTAAAAAAGAAAAAAATCACTAGGACAGAAGAAAAACTTAATCATGAATGAACAACTTCACTTTTCCAAGTTGAATGAATAGAGAATATTGATTACTTACATGTAAACGTTTATCTTTAGCACCAAATGGTCTCATAAGAGTATATGGTTGTCGTTGGTTCCCCCTTAAAACACCATTTTGAATAGCTGAAAGTGAGTAGGTAGACCCACCAATAATATATTTGAAGTCTCCAAACATTTTCCTTCTTTCTATTGCACCAGTTGGATGGCCCCATACTAAAATTGCATGGATGGTCATCATATTATATAGATTAATAAAGAAAGCAATCGTTTCTTCTCTTGATAAATGCATTATTTCCACTCGTTGCAGCTCTTCCACGATTCTTAGATACCTAGAAAAATGGTTTCAGAAGTAACATTATAAATAACTAGATGGATTGTGTCATTATGGAAGTTCTGAGTTTAAAGGTATAAGGCAAAAGACAGTTAATGTTAAAGAAACCTTGCAAATTCCTCACTTCCATGCATACTTCTGTAATCAACATGACGTCCATCTTCGGATGCATAGGCTTCAAACATTGCATAGGACAATAATCTCAGCCTTGATGCAATTTCTTTGATAGGCTTAGGTTTCACAGTAGTTATACCCCTTGGAATATTTTGACACTGAGATGCCACAATTGGATCGTCATCCAAAAACCGATAGAAGAAATTACCATCCTCAAATATATTCTCACTAAAGGAAAACAAAACCAATGAAAGCGGGTCACGAGTGTCAATTTCTTTACAACACAATTACAACACTGGAAATTGGAAACACTAAATGGAGAACATTTGTACTTACTCAAGAACATGTTGAAAGAAGAGCTTAATAGCAAGCTTTCGTCCAAACTCAACTGCCTATACCACCAGACAAGAATTAGGAAGATAGAAAAGACATTATGAAGCTAGAAGCTGTAATAAGTTTAGTTGGACATATAGTGAGTTGCTAGCTCAATACAAAATAGAAAATTTCCTACATAAATTACAAAAATCGAAGTTGCACAAATAAATATAGAGAGCCATTGCTGCCAGCACAAAAAAAGAGACTTGAAAAGAACACTCTACTTAACAAATAAAACTGAACCAACTCTGGAATAAGATAGTTTTCACAAAGAAAGAAAAAACCACTCAATTTTCTAAGCTTGAAACTCATGATCAAGGTTACCTCTTTCCTTTCCAAATATTGATTTTCTGATAAGAAGTCCACAGCTTCACAGCCAAGAAAGCAATTAGTGAACCTTCTCAATTTGCTAAATCGATCCTTCACAACGATAGATTCCTTCATTTTACGGACAATGAGGGCCATTTCATCAATTGGTCCACTAGTAGATACATCATCCTCTCCAGAAAGTGGTGGAACTGGTGCTTCAAATGATGGTGATTCGGCTATAACGAAGTCAATTTTCTCATCAAGTTTGCCAGACTCACTGAGAGCCTTTAGCTTACTCAAGTCTCCTATAAGTACTTCATTGAAAAAAACTATGGGAACAGAAGTAGATCCTGAAACCTTCTCCAGCTCTATCTTTCTATTAGGGTACACATCAATGTTGATTTCAACATATCTAAGCCTTTTCATATACAAAAATTTCCTAACCTCTTTAGATTCTCGGCATCCTAGTCTCGTGTATAGTATGATTCTTCCTTTCATGACAATGGGTTGTAGAGGACTTTCAGGTATTGGTTCCTCCCGCTTATCAGTTTTAATTTCTGCACCTACATCTTTGGATTGACCGTCTCTTGATAAATCTGAAACATCGTTACCTTTATTATCAGAATTATCTTCATCAACTTTTCTAGAAAGTCGACGCATCAGAGTGGAAACTGCTACTATACTTTTCTCTCTCACAAAGTTTCTAAGCGCTACAGCCTTCTCAAGAACATGTGGAGTCCCCGGATCTACATCAACTATAGGATTTATAGTGTTGCTCTCATTTGAAGTTTTATCTTCTCCAATCACATTGTTTTTCACCCTCTTGGGAATATTAGAATCTTCATCTATATTCCCGTATATATTATCTAATATATCATCTAGCCTTTTCTCAAACCCGGGACCATCATAACCAAGACTTTCAAATTTTTCCTCCTTTGAATCTTTGTCGTAATCTTCGTTGTGAATGGTACATGCATCACTCTGCCGCATTTCAATAGTTTCAAAACTTGATGTGTCTGACGATATATCGTCTTGTTCATTATCATACTTGGATCCATCAGGAGAAATATTTTCATTTCTTACTTGATCTGATTCTTCTTGATCTTCATTCTGAACAACATAAATATCTCCCTTAAGATTTTCCACATCTTGGGAACTTGATGGGTGTGATGATAAATCACTTTGTTCATTCTCATACTTGAGGCCGTCATGAGAAATATTTTGACTTTTTTCTTGTTTTGATTCATCATGATCTTCATTGTCAACGTCAAGAGTATCTCCTAGATTTTCAAAATCTTGAGAATTTGATGTGTGTGATGATTTATCATCATTTTCTTCATTCTCATACTTATGGACATCTGGAGAAATATTTTGAATTTTATCGGGTTTTGATTCTATGTGATCATCACTCTGAACAACATAAGTATCTTCTTTCACATTTTTATTATCTGAAGAACTTGACTTTTCTGATGATATATCATCTTGTTCATTCTCATACTCGTGGCCATCGTGACAAATATTTTGACTTGTTGCCTGTTTTGATTCTTCGTGATCTTCATTCTGAACAACACAAACATTTCTTTCCATATTTTCAACCTCTTCAGAACTTGACGAGCCTGATAACATTTCAGCATGTTCATTCTCATACTTGGAACCATCGTGACAAACATTTTGACTTTTCGCCAGTTTCAACTCTTCGTCATCTTCATTTTGAACAACATAAGTATCTCCTTCCATATTTTCAACACCTTGAGAACTTGACGTATCTGATGATCTATCATGTTCATTTTCATTGTTGGAGACATCATGAGAATTATCTTGAATTTTCTCCTGTTTCAATTCTCCATGGTCTTCATTCTGAACAACATAAGCATCTCCTTCCACATTTTCATCATCTCGAGAACTTAACGATTTTGGTGATACATCATCTTGTTCATTGCAAAACTCGGCATCATCATGGCCAATATTTGGCATTTTCTCCTCCTCAGATTGTTTGTCCGAATCTTCATCCTGACTCGTAAAACCATCTCCTACCATCTTTGAAACAGCTCGAACACTTGCCTCATTACTCTCATCAAGCTCTTTATCTTCCATGTCAAATGCAGTCTAGAGCCGGTACGCTATTTCATGCAACGAAGAATCACACTTCTAACATGTTGTTACCTAGGTAAGAAATTCAAACATCGTATTAATCAATTAACATCATTACCTCCCGATTAACACCAATAATTACAATACCAAGCTAAAAAGGAAAACAAAAATCTGAAGCCGAACCGGTAACAAGACACTCAGCTAATAATTCAGCACACTGATGATAAATAGAATTAAGAACCAGAAAGTTATATGTCACTGTAATTTAATTATTTAACCATATGAAAGTTACTGCAAGAGAAAAATATATTGCAAATTATTACTACAAAGCAACCATGTGATTTTCTAAAACTGGTTTCATTTTTAGAATTACCTTCCTTAATTAACTCTTCCAAATCCGTTTTGACCAAAACATTAAAAATATTACCAAACGTAATTCAATTACACAAGTGTTAGAAAATACCAATTATCTATCTTAAAATGTTCAACGTTATTACAACTCAGAAACCATAGTTGTGTCCTATAATTAAATGGTTGAAAAAAGTTACAAACGGTTTCATGAAGGTAAACCTAAATTGAGTAAATAAATGTGACAGAACATAAATCATATAAAAATAAATGTAAATAAATGATTTTCATATTTGAAAATCAGAACAAAAATAAATTCTATAAGAATTAGAGGGGATACTTACGGATCCGATGGGAAGAATGGAAAAGAAAGGGTTAGATTTGTGATGGAGGGAGGGAAGAAGGTTTGAGAAGAAATGTTGAAAATGGAGATTGGAGAAGACGTAACAAAGAAGGTGCGAGAGGAGAGGGAACTCTGTGGTATAAACATTAACTTTAAATTGAATAAACTAACCAAAAATATTTAAATTAACTAAATAAATAAATAATCCATTTTGGAGTTTAATATTTTTTTAAGAAAGGAGTTTAATTGTTTTTTTTTTAGGAAAAGCAATTTAATTGTTTTTTTAAGGAGGAATTTAATTGTTGTATATAATGTTATTTTCCTTTTTTTTATTAATAATAACGTTATTTTACATAAATATTTAATAATTTACAAAAATTTCACTGATATTAAAAAAGTTGTTGGAGTAATAAAGTTGTCTCGAATATGCTCGACTATTACTAGATTACCTTTAATTAAGTATAATGTTAACATTTCATATACAAAGACAAATTTGTGAGTAGTATTAATAAATGATATAATTGAAAAGAGAGTAATCAATGTATATAGGAATTTATATATCATCTAGAGACAAAACTTTTTTTTAAACTATTATTATAAAAAAAACAGAAGAATAATGTGTTGTCACCAATTGTACGCATTGAGCTGCTATTTGGGGGCTGGTTTGGAATTGGTCAGGCATTTCTTTTGGATAACTGCTCTTCGCTCTGCACGTTTCACTCCCACCCAGCTGACTGGACAATAATGTCCCTACGCTAGTTAAGTCACGCAGCGTGTTTTAACTCACGCACGTTATAAGCTCTGCGTGACTTAAGTCACGCACCACTGGCATGTGCGCGAGTTAACTCGCGCACGTTGCCCGGTGGTCAGAGCTGAAGAACAAACGTTTTTTGGACTATGGTCAGTTTTTCAACATTCAATCCACACGTTTTTTACCAAATTTTACACGTTTTTTGACCACATTAATGGTGTTTATAACCTATACTACCATTCCCACCTATAGATACCCCTCCATACTTCCCTAATTCCTCACACCATATCACTTTCTCCCCCTCCTCACTCTCTCCCTCTCTTTCTCTTTTTTTTTTGTCAATAGTCTCTTTGGGGTCAAAAGTGATCAAACTTCTTCGGTGATAAAATAGTGAGTAGTCGACTTGGGGAAGTGATCGACCCTTGGATAAGTTTAAATCTGCTTTTTTTAACCCCAGAAACCTTTTACCGTTGGTAAAAAGAATTTCTTGGGGTAAAAACAAAAATCAGATTTAAATTTAGCCCAATGGTTGATGATGTATTTTTCCCAAAAAGGCTGCTCACTATTTTACCCAAGAAGATTGGTCACTTTTTACCCCAAGAAGGAGAAAATAAGTAGATTTAGTGAATTCGAATAAATTATTGTATGAATTATTGTATTGTATGAATTATTAATAAAATGAGATATTGTTATATGCCTCAATTTTGTTCA
>Ga0228711_1008567_pt1 | contig 14256 bp, 10 predicted proteins | sample MedpolnodulmetaG_2_FD_177996 | JGI IMG/M metagenome (GOLD analysis project Ga0228711, IMG submission 177996) | Root nodule microbial communities from Medicago polymorpha collected in Santa Monica, California, United States - brown nodules | ecosystem: Host-associated > Plants > Roots > Nodule...
CAATTAAGCAACATAAGTCATTTACATGTAACATTGTATCATTTCTTGCAAGCAAGATCAAAATTTAAACAAACCCTAAATCTAAAAAAAAAAACTACAGCATACACATGCAAACATCTAAATATTTAAGCAACACAAGTCATTTTCGTGTACACATTATATGATTTCTTGCCAAAAAAATCAAAATTTAAGCAATCCCTAAATCTAAAAAAATTCTAAAAAATTTCTAATTTAAGAGAAAAAATTTAACATATAAACATAAAAGGTTAATGGTGTTTGATTATGAAAACTTACTTGTTATTGGAGTGTTGTTTGATTTGAACTTGAACGAATTTTGGGTTTGGATGATTTGAGAGAGATTTTTGAGATTGTAGATGAGAAATGATGAAATAAGGTGTTCGGCCTTCTTTAAGACAACACGTAGCGTGAGTTAACTAGCGTCGCGTAAGTTAACTCACGCAGCATTAGTTAAGTGGCGCAACAATTAACATTTGCGCTACTTAACTAACGCAAGAGCATTTTAAGCATGGCAGGGTGCGAGTGTTTTGTGTTGGGAAATAATATCATAAATCTAAAATTTAGCCCCTTGCTTGCCCCTATTTGACCCAGCCTATAAACAACTCGTCAACCACGTAGGAAAAGAAACGCATTGTCGGAGTCGACGGGCAACCGGAAACAGCAGTAACGCGGAAATGAAACATAGAGATTGACGGTGGGAAAGTGGAGTCCTGAATACCGGAGATTGCAGGTTCAAGTTCAATGGAATGTCGGTAGATTAAAGAATATGGAAAAATTTGTATTCTCGTATTTAATGCAAATCTTCGAACATAAATCATAATGCTCATTTAGTAGTTTTATTTTTAAGCTGGTTCACTAATTTATATCGACAAAGACACTTCAATTAATTTAAAGTTGCTTTAATCAAATTTTTAACAACTTTTTTTCTTTTTCTTTTTTGTCGAGTTATCTTTTGGTTAGAAATTCAGATGTGAATAAATAGTTTTTTTTTAATAAAGATATGAATAAATAGTGTTTGATATTCAAATCTCAAACCTTGCATAAATTATGTACGGTCTCTCTTAACTGAACTAAGACAATTTAACTTATAAGATTTAAAAAAACTATGAAATGTTATGAAGCAAGTGAACTCTTATAATTTTTTAAATGTGTTTATAAGATGTTATATAAAGAATTTGACCCAACTTTTTAAGATCAGGTGGACTACAACTTTTGTTTGGTTATTATTATTCAACAAAAAAAACTCTTTACACAATTTTTTTTTTATCTTAAATGATTGATCTTTAATTTGAAGGTGTGAATACATTAAACAACAACAAAAAAAATAGATATTTATTTATTTACTACTATTTATAATAAATAAATAAAGTGTATAACAAACACCAATAATATGCACAACTTCTTTCTCATACTAGTAAATTAAAAAAAAAAAATACAATAAATAATTAGGAGTGGAAATAGGTCAAACAACTTTGAGGAGAAAAAAATCTAGCCTACATTAGATCTATTATTATATTGAGTTTTGTAGTTTAGTTTAAATTATAAATTTGTTAAGTTTTTTTGTAATCCAAGTTTTTTTTTACAAACATAAAATCTAAGCTTATTAATACACATTAATTTTTTTTGTATATTTAAATATATTATTATAAATTAGAATTAAACCTTTTGATGGCTTAATATGGTACAGTTTTCTAAAATGTCTTTTTTTAGTCAAATTTTCCAAAAAGTTTTGTTAAATATATAAAAAAATTCTATAACATGCTACAATCATAGTTAACTTTTTATTTTGTAGTTTTTTCTCTATCAATTTCTCATAATTTCAAAAAAATAATCCGGATTCACCTTTAAGCAAAAGAAAATAAGTCTATCAAAAGTTAAGTTCGGATATGTTAAGCAAATAAGAGGATTAGGAAAGTCATCACCATATTTTGTTGAAAATTACTTAATAAACACTTCAATTTTTCTTTCGATCGAATCATAACTCATGATCGGCTGTTTTTATACGTAAAATTAGAATAAGTTCCAGATCCGGACCAATTCTTTTAAGTTGAGTTAACAATTTTAAAATACTTTTTTTATTTACAAATTTTTTAGATACTTATTGAACAACCATCATTTTTTATAGCTATAGATCTTATTATACTCTAATTCTACAACTTATTCTCACTTTGAGGAACAAGACCGTGTGTGAGAGAAACAAAATCTGTTATTTTGTTCATACACATAAGATTCTAAGATTTGGAGAGTGTGAACAAGTAACCAAGTGTTACTTCTTCTGAATCAAACCATAATCACTACTCTCTCTCATTCACAAAACATGGTTGATCCTCGTTTTCCTCGCTTCAGGATCCGACCCTTCACCTTCTTCTTCACTCTCATCGCTCTCTGCATTTTCTTCACTCTCTCTTTTCTCTTCACTGTCAATTCATATTCTTCTCATCATCATCAACAACAACAACAACAAAACTTGGTTAGTTTTACTTTCACTTTATTTTCTGATTTTTTTTCCCGGGAAATAGGGTTGTGATTTCGTTTTTTTGCTAAAGTTTGTTAATTTTTGTCTTTTTTGTTTCTGGATTGGTTTAATTTGAGGAAATATTTGGTGGGGTGGTGTTAGTTTTGGATCTTACTGTCTAGGTTCAAATGGGTCGGATCTGATTCTCTCTGGGACCATTTAGGGTTTGATGCGTGTAAATTTTCTCAGGAAAATAAATATGGAAAATTTTGCATTTCTTTTCTGGGATAGTATAAAGATTTGATGTAGTTAGGTTGATTTTTTGTTATGTTTTTCAACTAGGATGATGTTTGGTGATTTTGTTGGGAAATAAATGTGTTTAAGTTTGTTTAATATGTAACTGGAAAGGAAAATGTTTGTTATTTTATAATATAGTTTATCTAGGAAAGGAAAAAGATTTGATGAAGCTATGTATGTTGATTTGTTGTTATGGTTTTGTACTAGGATTCTGATGGCGGTGTTGCTCATGGATTCGACTCGATAAGGAGATCTGTTTTGGCACTGAAAACGGATCCGCTCAAGCCTCGGTTGGATCAGATCCGTAAGCAAGCTGAGGATCACAAGTCTTTGGCTCTTATGTATGCTTCTTACGCACGGAAGCTCAAGCTTGAGAGCTCAAAGCTTGTTAGGATTTTCGCGGAACTATCACGGAACTTTTCTGATTTGATGAGCAAACCTCGATACAGGAATCTTTTTAGCAATGATGCAGTTCCTGTTGATGAATCGGTGGTTCGCCAATTGGAGAAGGAAGTGAAGGAGCGGATTAAAACTACACGCCAGGTGATTGGTGAGGCCAAAGAGTCCTTCGATAACCAACTGAAGATTCAGAAGTTGAAGGATACTATTTTTGCGGTAAATGAGCAGTTAACGAAGGCGAAGAAGCAGGGTGCTTTCTCAAGTTTGATTGCTGCTAAGTCAATTCCGAAGAGCTTGCATTGTCTATCAATGAGGCTGATGGAAGAACGGATTGCTCATCCGGAGAAGTATATTGATGAGGGGAAGCCTATTCCTCCAGAAGTTGAAGATCCTAATTTATATCACTATGCATTGTTTTCAGACAATGTTGTAGCCGCGTCTGTTGTGGTTAACTCAGCAACAAAGAACGCAAAGGAACCGTGGAAGCACGTGTTTCATGTTGTAACCGACAAGATGAATCTGGGAGCTATGCAAGTGATGTTCAAGTTGAAGGATTACAATGGAGCACACATTGAGGTTAAGGCAGTTGAAGATTACAAATTCCTGAATTCTTCTTATGTGCCGGTCCTTCGACAACTGGAATCCGCTAACCTGCAGAAATTTTACTTTGAGAACAAGCTTGAAAATGCTACGAAGGACACAACAAATATGAAGTTCAGGAATCCTAAATATTTGTCCATTTTGAATCATTTGAGATTCTACTTGCCAGAAATGTATCCAAAGTTGCATAAAGTTTTATTTTTGGATGATGACATAGTAGTTCAGAAGGACCTTACTGGGTTATGGAAGATTGATATGGATGGCAAGGTGAATGGAGCTGTAGAAACATGTTTTGGGTCATTCCATAGATATGCACAGTACATGAATTTCTCGCATCCGTTGATCAAAGCTAAATTTAATCCGAAGGCTTGTGCTTGGGCCTATGGAATGAATTTCTTTGATTTGGATGCTTGGAGAAGGGTAAAATGCACAGAAGAGTATCATTACTGGCAGAATCTGGTAAGACTTTTACGCTCATGTTTATACTATTCTTGTGTTATTTACCACAAGTTTTCTGCATTCTTCGAAATCATGTTTAGATTGTTAATAGTACCATTTAAGTCTGTTTCCTGTTGATACCAAGGTTTTAAAAACAGTTGCGAGTCAGGGTTGTCAAATACCTGCTATACCGCTATTTCATAATAGAATTTGAACAAAATTGTTATCGTTCAGACATACATGGTTAAGTAAGTGTAGTCAAATAGCAGCTATAGCAACAATATAACACTGTAGGGTAGCGGAGTTTGAACAAAGCGTTATTTTCCGCAATGCATGATTGACAACACTGATGTGACTACTATGTGGCTGTAATGTCAACTTCTTTTTGCAGCCACATTATCGGTATTTTGTCACAACTTTCCACTATATCGATCGTGATATAAAACCTTGGTTGGTATTTTAAAATGAATGTCATGTTAATCATCCCATCACTAGCAATGGCTGCATCTTGAAATTCTGTAATATAAATCATTGTCCATGTACGATATAGTCTTATTCTCATTGAAGTTATTATTTTCTACCATTTTAAATAGAAATGCAAATATATCCATGTATTATAACATTATATGTTCATGCTGCTGCAGAATGAGAACCGAACATTATGGAAATTAGGAACCTTACCACCTGGTCTAATCACATATTACTCAACAACGAAGCCACTGGATAAATCATGGCATGTTTTGGGACTTGGTTATAACCCAAGCATCAGCATGGATGAGATTAACAATGCAGCAGTGGTGCATTTCAATGGTAACATGAAACCATGGCTTGATATTGCAATGACTCAATTCAAGCCACTTTGGTCAAAGTATGTTGACGTCGAGTTAGAGTTTGTTCAGGCCTGCAATTTTGGTATCTAAACAATGGTTAAGTTTCTTCTCTTCTCACTTGGCAATGATGATGATGCTGTGTCATATGCTTGCAGCAGTTATTTTATGGTTATTTTTTTACTATACAATGCCTATACGTTTAGCTAAGGTTCTAGTTTTGCAAGAAAAAATCTTGCTTCGTTCTCTAATTGTAAAATACTTTAGTATAGTAATCAGAACATGTCTTCCTCTTATTTATTCATATCATTAACGTTTAAGCAATAATGTTATATTAAATTTGTCGTTCATCTTGAACAATTACTTGCTTAATTTGAGGTTGTTTGGATTCTCCCCATTGAAAATGGAGAAAAATGAGAAATTTTTCTTTCATTTAACTGTCATTTTCTCTTTCGTTTACACAAACGTGGTTACAAAAAGCCAAACACTCCTAAGGCATTACATTAAACATCATGAGAACATACTTAAGCTTGACTAAACATAGAAATAAAACATGACACCAAACAAAGGAATTAAAAAAAAACCCCAACAATCAAATAGTTGAAGGATCTTAAAATATGTATCATTGATAAAACATAGCCATGGCCGTCCCCTTCTGGTTATCTGCGTTTGAATCGTTCTCTCAAATTTTGAAGCCTTGTATTGTAGCAATATTCTCATAATCATGAAACCTTATAGAATGCAGCTCTGTTCTTTTCTTAAATTAGATCATATATTCAAAATACCAACATTTTGTAAGCGGGGAGAGTCGAATCTATGACCTCCTTATCACTTCAATTCCTATGTTCCTTTCTTCATACCACCAACCACCTTTTCACTGCTCACATACCAACAAAATTTCCTTTCAATTTATTTCTAGTTTTTCATCATATATCAGATGGCAGGAGATACAATACACACATTGTATTGTATTTTTAGACAGTAGTTGTTAGTATGTTATGTTACTTAACTAAAAAAAGTATGTTATGTTACTATTCAAAATTGAATTTTGGACCTCCTTCTCAATATACATGTATAGCCTATTAAATACATGTATACATCATCTTCACCCCAACATACAGGTTTTACTAGTCAATCATTCTAAGTTAGAAAATTAAATAGAAAAATGAAATACCTTTATTGAGTGCTATTATCAAATTATACACTTAGACAGTCAATTTTGGTACTTTCCATAGATTGTTGTGCTTGTAGTGGTAGTGGGCCCTTGCATTCAGAACAAATTTAGGCAAATAAACACTTATGACAGTTGCTGTTTTGACATTGAATGTTTTCTAGAAACACACGAAAAAGACTAAAAAGTTCAACGGTAGTTAACTACCGCCAGTTTTTTAGTTATAAAGTCAGCGGTGGTTAACTACCGCTTGGAGCACTTTAGTATTTTACATGTGTTTCTAGGAAGTTTTGAATGTTAAAAAAGCAATTGTCAACACTTATCAGAACCAAGTTTTATAGAATGCAGCCTTCTTACTCAATTTCTTCCTTAAGGTTTTAGGTGCAAAGGCATAAAGCATATAACCAAATTTCTATTTTATATCATGTTGAATGAGTGTGTGTAGCAACTAATCAGATAATCCAATTTTCTTTGAATATTAGACGAGATTATAGACTAATTCAGCATGGATAGTGGAATAAACTCAACCTTATATTAAACTCACTGATATAGATACTGTAGAGGAAAGTGATTGACTTTTACTCTTGTGAAATATTGTAAAAAGAAGTATTAATTTGAATTATTATATAATAATTCATCTCCATTTTTCTATATAAATGATAAGTTTGACTAAAGAAATACAAATGCCTTAAAGATATTTGTTAGTATTTTTCTATTAATTATATACTTTATTTATTTTTATGTACAAGGATTCTGTTGGAATCAAGATGATTGATATACGCTTAACTATTTGTTTTGAAGATAACAAACATTTTCTTTCCCCGTAAAAAAGAAAAATAAACATTTTGTTTTATATATGAACAATTTACATATCTCGAGTTTCTTTTAAATGTGAAAAGTTAAGCTTAATAATGTAAGAAAAATGTAGAGAACAAATTTATTTTATAAAATAAATTAAATTCTTAATTATACACCTTATCAAATACTGATAAAAGATCTTAGGCAACTTAAGCTCACAAAGCAACGAGACAATTCAAAATTAAAGGAGAAATGGAGCATATATGTAAGTCTAAACATCTTACGTAAATATTTGAGAAAGATGAATCTTATACTTCAAGGAATCCCCATGAATAATTATGGAGAAACAACAAGACGAAGTATATGTGTCTAATGTGCATAATGAAATTTTGAGCCTTATCCACTCAACGAGAAGTATATCACATGAGATATAAAGTTTACCAAGATCATACAGAAAATTATAGCTTTTCATTGTGAAAGACCTTCCCACACCTCAAGCACCTTAAAACAATTTTTAATTTATTTTATAATTCCCAAATGGTTTAATTTTTAAGAAAAGAAATTTAACCCTTTCTCTGTCACACTCTCCTCACTCAGTTTGGGAGTTTGAAGGGAGAGAAGGAGGGCTTTGGAGGGATGGGAGGAAAAAAGGCCAATTTTTAAGCCATCTTCTAATATAACTCAAGAATAAAAATTTAATCAAGAGAATTTCCACGGTACAATTTTTTTTCTTTTGAGTTATTCCACGATACAATCATAAATTGAAGTGTCTTCCTAAATCAATAATTTGACTATAATTTTTATGAAATAAAGAGCAATATTTTTATTTAATTTTTTACATTCTATCATAATAAATAATCAAAATTTTCTATTAAAAATAATAAAAAATCAGAAAAATCAAATTTTATTTCATCAATACTAGTAAATAAGATTTATTTATTATAAAGTTAAATGATAAAAATTAATTTATTTTCTTCCAAAAAAACAACTCATTTAGCTATTAATATGAAGGTGGTGTACCAGTACACAAACTTTTGAGTGTAAGTGTATCATATAATTTGCCCTTAATTAAAGCTCAGCAAGTGACCATGGTATTTAAGCTGGCATTTGAGTTAGAGATCACATCTATAAATAAGTAGCAAAGTAGAAGTTTTTAATTGCAATATGAAAAAAGCAATGTGAAAGCAATTAAAAATTAATTCGTTCATGGCCTACACCGTGCCAGGTCAACCATTTGAGAAACACTACTACTGTACCCTCTGCTTTAAGAACTAACAGGGAATTTTCATTCAGATTCAATAGTTATGAACTAGAGTTTTACAGAATCATTCCCTCAAAGTCATGGTGGTAGCAAACATATCAAGTCAAACTACCAAATACTAGCATGTATCAAAAAATGATACCCCAAATATATATTTTCATAAAACTGGGGAAAAACAAAAACTACAGCTAGATTCATTAGGTAATGAATAGAAATTGTAAACTACTTTTTTCCCAAGACCTCCAATATCAGCAAAATGACCAAAAAAGGGAATCTTGTAAAATCAACTTATCTAAAAAAGGTTTGCTATGTAATTCTTTCCAATTCCTTCAGTTACTGCAAATTGTAATTAACTACTAATCAGTCTAACTCTTTGATGTATAGCTTCCTCAAGCAGAGGCCGGAACACGAGGAGAAGTGGTAGATTTGGTTGCTGAATTAACAGAAGACCCACCAGTACGATTCATGCGGCCACCATTGGTTCCCATGTGATCGTTTCTCTGATATCCATCACCTCCACGACTAGAAAACCCTCCCCGATTGCCATTCCTATATCCATATTCCCCTCTTCCATTAAAGTCTGAACGACCATTGAAATCTCCGCGACCGTTATAGTCACCACGACCGTTATAGTCTCCACGGCCATTGTAGTCTCCACGGCCAAAACTTCGGCTATTTCCATGCCCTCTTGCTCCCTCATCCCTGAAACTGGGCAGCCTTGCATAGTTTCCATGCCCTCTGCTATAACCTGAACAGAAAATGCAAACAGCTGACATCTACATGCAATATAATCAACGCAACGCTAAGTAGAACCCTAGTTGTATGCCAAAAGTTTGGCAATACAGGACCTCTGAAATAATTTCTTTCTGGGAAGTAAATTCAAAGCAAAAAAATTAAAAACAATAATAACAAGTCCTTAGTAGAGCTGAAATGTTGATAAGGCCGTGTAATATCAAAATAAGAAAATGTTGAAAATAAAAGTAGTATAGTAATTGCTGTAAAATTTATTACAAGACCAAGCAACCAATGAACCCCACAAAATATAACATAATAAAAAGTTATCACAACAAAGTTGGAAAACAGAAACTTGTAATAAAAAATATAATGTAGTAATATGGTTTTTTGTAGCTGGGTTCTAGGCAATATGCAACAGACAAACAAAATAACCATTTTGTATCCTTTTTAAAACCCTCAATAGTGTACAAGGATTTGAAAAATTAAGAATTAGAAATAATATAAACCATCAAAAAGTGACCAAATCAATACCAAATCTACACAAGTCATTGAACAAAAGGAAAACAAACGCTTAACATATCACAACCAAGCTTGAAAAACATTTTACTAAAGTTATTTTACTAAAGTTATCAACTCCATAATGTCTTTGGAGGCTACCCAGTAATTATGAGAAATGGTGGACAGCAATTTATTGAAGGTAATGCTTCAACTAATAGTTAAATAGAGTCCAATGTGATAGAAATCTCTTAACAAATTATGGCATGCAAACAAGGAATAGGCTATCCATACACGAACCCCATAAATTTCAAAGTTATCATGTGCAGAAACAGGAATTTGGAACCTTGATGTGAAATTAACCAGTACTAAATAAAAAAGCACTTGCCTCGATTAGTTGACCTCTTTTCCTCTACCACAACGTGACGGTCATTGATCAGAATTGGTGAAGCCTGAAATGCCGATAATAGTATTGACTATCAAATAAAGATACAAATTAAAGAATAAAATATAAAGAGCAGTTGTATACCAATACAAATCAGAAGATTGTACACACAACAGTTCCAAAAACCAAATAAAAAAGCAACGAAGTGTTAAAATGGCAAAATAAAAAAAGAATTTAACCCTTTACGGCCTTAAAGACAACATAATCCAGTGGTAATAAACAAAACTTATAAAATCACCCAGGACACATGAAAATTAAGGGCCAAACACAATGAGAACTTAGTGGAGCAAAAACTTTCTATTTCATCTGCACCACAAACACTACACGCAAATGAATAGAAAGGATAACCACAACTCAGAAGCATAAGAAAAGTACAACAATCATATTAACAAGCACAGAAGTACAACTCAATTTCACTGTAGAACAAGATGGCAAAGGAGCAACATGTGCCTGTGGATTTGTAGAAAGAAGAAACTAATGAAAATCATGATTGAATATGGAATTTCAGAAGATAAGTTAAATCCAATAAAATACCTCAATTGCACTTAGCGCAGCACTTTCCTCTTCAAACTCCACAAAGCCAAAGTGAAATCCCTGATAAACCCATTAATATACCAAAAAGTTATTAGCTAGCAGCAAACATTTAAAAAAAAAAACAGGGAATCGCCAAGTGAAATACCTTTGCTGTCCTAACTTGGACACCGCCACTTTTGATAGGGCCAAACTTCTTGAACACATTCTCAACAAGGGCATGTGTAGCATTTCCAGGCAGCCCTCTCAAATAAATTGAATAGCCCTCAGCTGTCAAAAGGCAACCAATTGAACACATCAATAAATATCACTATGATAAACGCAGGGAAATTTCAACTATTCAAGTAATAGTCTCATACATATACATATACATATATCTATGGTTCATCAGACCTTCAGTTTCTTGATTGTTTCCACCTTCATTAGTACTTAAACTAGAACCATTTGTTTCTGGCACACTGGATGGTGAAGGTGCAGCAGCACCCTGCTGTTCTTGAATCTTATTGGCAGTTCTCACAGAAGCAGCTGTCATTACGGAGGACGGAGCAGCAGCCTCTTTCATGACCTTAAGCTAGAACAGATCCACCAGTTACAGAAGAAAATAATAAGTATTCTTCTAGAAATTATCACTCTTCTACATAAAATGAGAATCAAAGTATCATTCTGTTTAATTTTCAGCATTTTCACCAGTGTAATAGACTCAAGAATATAACAAGTAACATTTACAATGGAAACTCGGTAAGAGTCTAGAAAGAGCAAGAAAGGAAGAGGGAATTTTTAGAAAAGACTCTTACAATGGAGGCATATGATTTCTTCGGCACTTCTTCAATTTGGGATGCCAAATCAGCTACCTTCTGTGAATCATCAGGAACATGATCAAAACCAGCTGCTTTCTGTGAATCATTAGGAATTTCAACAAGAACCGCAGGAACAGGAGCTTCCACTTCTTCAACAGACACTTGCCCATTTTCTGGATTGTAGACTTCTAGTTCTTCCCTATCACCATCCTCAGCAGTCACGGATATTTGCTCTGGAACTTGTGTCTCCAGCACAGGAGGATCCAACACTGAAAGAAGGTTGAGGAAATAGGCAACTTAAATTAACAGGCAAATGTATGAAACAAAAACCCTTAATAAAACCAGGCCTTAAGCATCATGTTACCATTGTCAGGAGAGGCAGGAGATCCAATGTCATGATCAGGTTCCTTGATTTCATTTTCATCAACATATCTGAAAATATCATTCAAAACAAAGTAGCCTTTCTCTTGAGGAGCAAGGAAGAAACATTGAGTAAATTTCTGCTTAATGTTATCCTTTCCTATCATAAACCCAGTGACCAAGACAATGACTCCCCCACCAAAAGACTCTTGTGCATCCACAGAAAGGATCTCCGCACTAAGTTCACTATAATCCATTGACAGTATCTTCTTGTCAATTTCCTGCTTGGTGAAATGAAATAGGATACATTAAGATATAAAATTTAGAGATATATATTAAGATTAAGTTCATTGTTTTCAAGTTCAGCCACTTCTAACACTCAATCCAGATTTATTAGAATCTAAGTTAACAAATGGGCATTTAGAGGATCATACAATGGAAATAAATTTACAAGGCATCAGCAAGTAATTAGGTGGGGTCTGGAGTTACAGCATCTTTTTAATACATATCCAGAGCAATGTTGGAGGTTAGAAATAAACAAGAAATTACACCAATGCATAGGCATAGGGGGAGTAGAGTAAGAGCCAAGAGTATTAAAACATGGTTACAACAATGTCAAACAAGATATTGTACAAACCAATCCGAGATATGAATATTGAACACATGTATATATGAAAATGCACACAAGAAACAAGGGGTACACATGAGGTTATGAGAGGACAACCAATAGATAGACAGCTATAAAGTGCAACAGCGAGAGAGAGAGAGAGAGAGAGAGAGAGAGAGCTCACGGCCATTGTGGTTGTGATGCCAATGATACCATCTGGTTCAGGACGACCAAGCTTACTGACATCTTGGTAAAACCTATGCACATGCTCAGGGCTTTCATGCAACATGTAGTAGTACTGTTCAACAAAGGCATGACCAACCTAAACCAATCACATTAAAAAACAGTCAACTATGTTATCATCAACAAAAATAAAATCATGCATCATCCCAATGTTGTCAAATAGCGATTATAGCGTCACTATAGCACTATTGTTCTGCTAAACGCTATTTTGTACAAAGTTTTCTCAAATAACGGCTATAGCGGCACTATAGCACTGCAGCATAGCAAAATTTGAACAAATCGCAATTTCCCAGAACCCACGATTAACAACATTGTACGAAAAACAATAACAATATAGATAGATATACATACAACATCAGGTGCCGGAGGAACTTGATTCTCTGAAGTTGCCATTGCAATCGTCTCAATCAACTGCAAAATCAAACCACGAACTTCCTATCGTCAATACTTTAAACTAAACCCTAAAAATCAAGACTTTACCTAGTAACAAGAGTAAAAATTCATTATTCCCTAAAACAAAAACAAAAACAAAAAAAACCCATTTTAATAAAAACGAAAAAAAGGTATATTTAACTGTTCTACTTCTATATACATTATTGATCTAACAAATAACACAGTAACACTAAAATTTCACATTACATAAAAACAAACCCTAACTTGAACAAAATCGGTAAAATCAAGAATAAGAACTAAAAAGCAGTGATTTGAGTAAGAAAGTAAAGTAAAAGTTAAGTTTTTTACTAAAAACAGAAAATGGGAACGAAAAACGCGAAGAGAAGATAAAGCGATTGTGAAGAAGAGATTTACCTGAGTGGTTGAAGGAGGGAGAAGAGGAATGGAGCGAGAGAGTGTTGTTCTCTCTGAAGAAGGGGTTTGCTAGGGTTTGTGGATCTTGCAGAGAGAGAGAGAGAGAGCAGTGCAGAATGTGTGATTTAGAGAGAGAAAGAATATGAATAGAAAAGAATAGAATTCGAGCGGGTTTTATATACTGGTCAATACAATAATACTTTTTTATTATTTTATTTTATTTCCACTTTTGCCCTCGAATATATTGGATTAATTAATTCGACTTTTTTATTTTTTTTAACCTTTCAATTATTTTAGAGTAACAGATTCAAAGTTCGACAAAAGATAAGTAAAGTTTGATAAAAAAAAATTATTTAGAATTGAATTTAGATTCTTTTGAACAATTTGTTTTTTAGTTGATTTCGTACAGTAACTTTTTTATATGGATTGATATGACAGTATTAACGGAACAATTTATCGACAAATAGTATTTTGAACTAATGTAGTGCACAATCAATGACAATGTTAAAATTTTAATACATTTCAAGGATTATTGTGGCTACTTCTTACACGTTTACAGACAAAAATGATTTTTTATACTTAATTTTTTGTTTTTCTAATCGAAACAGCTGGCTGCGAAATCCACACCCGTACCATAACATATCGGTAAATTCTATGGTACACCCAAAAATTTGAGTGTATTGGTACACCAAATCAACAAATTAATAGTTAAATGTGTTATTTTTTGAAGAGAAAAATTGTTTTATGTCACCTATAATTATAATAATTAAATCTTATTTACCAAAAACGTCGAAGAAATAAAATAAAAATTTTCTGAACGGTAAAATGTAAAAAAAATTAGTATGATTTTTATAAACATTAAAATGATGTTTTTTCTTATGAAATAACATTTTCTAAAATATAAATATCAACAAATACCTCTTTATTCCATAAAAATAATAGTTAATTTAAAGATTTTTGAAGTAGGAGTAC
>Ga0228711_1008570_pt1 | contig 14253 bp, 7 predicted proteins | sample MedpolnodulmetaG_2_FD_177996 | JGI IMG/M metagenome (GOLD analysis project Ga0228711, IMG submission 177996) | Root nodule microbial communities from Medicago polymorpha collected in Santa Monica, California, United States - brown nodules | ecosystem: Host-associated > Plants > Roots > Nodule...
ATAGACTCTGAACTCACTCAGACTCTGAACTACTTTAGACTCTGAACCTGAGGACAGTTATCTAGAACGTAAAAGAAGAAGTTTCCAAAAACACAATTCAACCCCCCCTTCTTGTGGTTTTTCTCACGTTCACAGTTTATGAGATTAACTTATACCAGAGATTCCAATCGTCAAATAACGAATTCCTAACTTATTGTGGGTTAGATTAGGGGATAGTGAACGTTCGAGATCGAGAAATTCAAAACCGTTTGTTGGCTCCTTTTTAATCGAATGAGATGTCTCCTTTCATGTTGACTAGGTTTCTGAATGGACAGTTTATGAGATTAACTTATACCGGAGACTCCAATCATCGGATAACGAATTCCTAACTTATTGTGGGTTAGTTTAGGGGATATTGAACGGTCGAGATGGTGAAATTCAAAACTGTTCGTCGGTTGGCTTCTTTTTAGTCGAATGAGAAGCCTCCTTTCATGTTGACTAGGTTTCTGAATTGACGGTTTATGAAATTAACTTATACCGGAGACTCCAATCGTCGGATAACGAATTCCTAACTTATTGTGGATTAGATTAGGGGATATTGAACGTTAAAGATCGAGAAATTCAAAATCGTTGGTCGGTTTGCTCCTTTTTAGTCGAATGAGATGCCTCATTTCATGTTGACTAGGTTTCTGAATGGACAGTTTGTGAGATTAACTTATACCGGAGACTCCAATCGTCGAATAACGAATTCCTAACTTATTGAACGGTTGAGATTGTTAAATTCAAAGAGTTTTCATTCAGCATTATAAATATTTTTTATTTGGTAACTTAAAAGACCTATTTAAAATTTAATAAACTTAAAAGATTAACCCAATATTTTTGTCAAACTTAAAGGGTAAAAAAAGTATGAAGCTTAATTTTTTATTGAAAACCTTGAACGGTCGAGATTGTGATATTGAAAGAGTTTTTATTCAGCATTATAAATATTTTTTATTTGGTAACTTAAAAGACCTATTTAAAATTTAAGAAACTTGAAGGATTAACCCAATATTTTTGTCAAACTTAAAGGATAAAAAAGTATAAAGTCTAATTTTTTATTGAAAACTAATAATGATTTATTAAAAATTACATATTTAATATAAAATACATAAGTTCCAAGATAAACTTACCTTTTTAAATTTCTTAACATGTGCAAATTTATCAAATATAGAAAAAACAATAAAAAACAATGTGAGAAAAGAGAGTAAATAATGGGTCACCGCACACGTTAGTGGCTTGATGTATATATAAAAAAAAAACATTATAGAAACAAATTTCAACTTTTGAGAAGCTACAGTTCTTTTGGAAAAGTTTAAACTGAAAGAGTTGTTCTTTTGGACACATTTCTATCTTTTGTTGGGCTGTAGAAAAAAGGCAACAGTTCATTTTGGACACGTTTCAAATTGTAACTGGTTTGTTAGTCTTAACAGTATTTAACTGCTACAGCCTACAACATCACTGTACACGCCACATCTGTATGTAGCTGCTATAACATCACTGTACACGCAAAAAAGCAAGATTTTTTCTTTCTCAAGGACAGACTGAGAAACAATTTTATTATCAAATAAACAATTTTATTATATATTCTCATAAACTAAAAAAATACAATCTCAATCTCAATCTCGGAAATACCCTTTCAAACTCAACTATTTTATGATTCACCATTTTTTATCATCAAATATCACCTCCTCACATATACATTCCCAAACTAAGAAACCCAGAAAACAAAAAAAACTAACTATGGAGACAAACAAAATTTCCAAAATCAGTACCAATGAATCCGATTTAAGTGTCAATGAGACAACAAAAGAACTTCATGAAGAACCACCAACTCCCACACTTTCTGAAATTTACAATGTTCTCAATAAGCTTGTACTAACTGTCAACAATGATCACTTCACACTAGTTGAATTGAAGATTGTTGTTGCTACAATGCAAAACTCATTGACTGATATCTACAACACTTTGAAGATGATTGAGATGGTTGTTTGTTTGCATGATGAAACCTTGAAAGGTTGTGGAAGAAAACCACCAAATCCTGAAACAGAAATTGTAGAGGTTGAAAAAAATCATGACTCTGTCCATGCTAAGGTTATTGCTGACAAAGGAAAGACAGTTCAGGCTGAATGGGATGATGGTTCTAATAACATTTTCTTAACTGTATCTGATGAAGATGATGAAGGTGATACCAACATTATGAATGTTGGTCAAATAATACCAACATTGGAAACATCCATAAATGCATTTAAAGCAAGAGTACCAAGTGTTTGGACACAAAAAGATTTTGCATTGATCAATGAGCAGAACCTGTTGGTGAAAAGCACAAATGATTATAGGCTATCACTAGCTAAAAAGGATAAGCTCATTGTCAAAAATGATATTGCTAAGCAGTTGTGTTTTACCCCATCTCCTAAGGCAAAGGGTACTGCAGGTTGTTCAAGTGTTTCTAAACTACCTTTAACAAACATGATCAATGGCCATTACAAGGAAATGTCAATCACGTTTGGGACTTGGGAAATTGAGGAAGTGAGGGGAATTCAGAATTGTGGATCTAATGAAAAATCAGCCTTATGAGTTCTTGATTGGATTGCTCAAGAGCAAAATTTTCGCAATGAAGTTATTGCACCGGTAACATTTTCTACCTAATCACTTTTTCACAATTTAGGTTTATAACAATCCTACCCTGATTTCATTTTAAACAATGACTTTTTATTGCTTGTAGCTTCATGAGAATGTTGTTCGCATGAAAACTGCAACTAATCTCATACTTGGACAACACAATGAGATCAAAGATGAAGTTGAAGGGAAAACATTTGGTTTCCTAGAATCGTTTGCCCATTGAAAAATATTCATGTGTAGTTAGGCTACATGTGACCTCAAGTGCTACTGCCTCTTTTGTTGTTTCAGGATTATTATCACACTAAATTTAGATTGGTCCTTTTTGTGTAAGACAACCTGATTATGTAGCCCTTTTTTGAGACTTATGTTGGCCTTCTCATCTTAATTATGAGATGTATTGCATCAGGCCCATCTAAATTTAGACAATTTCAGATTTAATTAAATATGTCACCTTTTGTGTAAGACCTTATTATTCAGTTACATTGTTTTTTAATTAACTTGTTTTTATTACTTTATAAGGGAGAATTTCAATTAACATTTGTGAATTATGCAAAGGATTATTATAAGCTTAATATGCAAAGAGATTACTATTTGGTAACATGCTTTTCTGGAGATTAAGGCAAGTATGGTTACCTTTAGGAGTTCTTCAAAAATGTCCTCTTGGATGTTGACCTAAGACGTTCGCCTCAATTTCAACCAACTACTGCATCTGAGAGGTCAAAACAGATTGTATCAAACCCTAAATTTGTGTTTAAATAACTTGGTAATTTATATAAATTAGTGTTTAAATACCAGATTGTATCACACACATAGCAACCAACCCTCTAGAAACCTGCACAGTAACACCAGACACAAAACTCAACATTCCAGCAAAATAACACCAAAACAACAACATCAACATAACCAACTATGCTACTTAGAACGCAGAACCGAAAGTGACAAAAAGAAAAGTGACAAATAGTGCAGAATAAGGGAACAACATTGGCTTCGTTAAGAACAATTGCCATGCCAAATACACTCAATAACAGTTTACACACATATAATCTGATTCACATAAATTGAGCCTGATAAGTACTCTCAGGTATAGAAACAGGCGAACATGAAGTACTCAAATAACACAACAATCTTAAGAAATAATACATAAAAGTATTTATGAATTACATAAAACTAGCTAAGAAGTAAAATTTAACTAAACTATTACATAGCTGAAACACCTTCCACGACATCAAAGTTTTTATGACATACAAGGCTAGACATCCTGCAATGCAAAATAACATCTATTAAGTCCCAACAAAACAATACAAAAAACTGCATTAATGTACAACGAAGATCAAATTTGGTTTAAGAGTACCGTTTCAATATTAGAGCAGCCTTCATCTACAACCATGCCTTCAAAAGCAACATTGTCTTTTTCTAGCCCGGTTGGAATAGGACAAGACTTACGATTATGTCCCTTTCGCCCGCATGCTCCACACGATTGGACTTTTCTTGGTGTTTTACCTTTGTTTTATGACGACGGTGCACCACCACAACCCTTGCTTCTTGCTCTATTTGGATTTTTCAAAGTCCCCTCGACATAAGCTTCGTTAAACGGTTGTTCCGTCTGCTCACCGTTACAAATTGCTTCTAGTGAACTAGTGTGTTTTGAAATGATATCCATTGTTGTCCTTATGTATTCAGGTTTCCCACATTTAACTGTTGCATTAGCCATCCTCTTACTAGATTCAACAATCCACAAATAAGCACTAACTAAGGCTGGATCACTTGGATTTACAATTTTCCCCTCAAGACCAGATATAGAATCTTTGGCAGAATTTGTTAATCTTTGCAAAATGACAGTATCAGGCAAATTGACAATTTCTAACCATACAAAAACTGCAAACAAGTGTTCACAAGGTATTCCCAAAGACTCCAATCTCATACATGAACACATAAATTCTAGCTTTGAATCACAGAACGACACATGCCATTCCACATCTTTCTTACCGTACCTAACTACATTGTAATTAAACTTTGACCCAGATTGTTTTATATCAATCACGCTACAAGTACAAGCCCTCTTGAAAACAGGGACAAGAAGATTAAATATCTCTCTTGTGTAAATTTTAGAAGCTGACTTTTCAAGAGGGTATAATTGTGATTGCAAAACAGGTTCACCAAATGATGATGTAAAATCGGCTTCTACTTCTCTAAACCTCATGTAATTAAGCCAACGGAAAAAATGACGAACAAATTCCAACAAATGATCCCTAAGGTTGACATACTTACCAAATTCTGAGTTAAGTCCCTCACAACGGGAGGTTGTCTGAAAGCCAGCAAAAAAATTTCCCCTATTGTGTGATGTTGCCCACATTTTACGCTTCTGATACAGATCAGACACCCATACATTTTCCTCAAGTCCTAAATCTGTAACAAGTTTATCCCATCTACGATTGAACTCACCAACATCAAAGCCACCTAACATACAATGTTTGAACCTTGATACAAATTCAGTATTTTTCACATTAGACGTGGCATTTCGAATCAAGTGCCAAGCACACAAACGATGATGGGCATTAGGAAACACAATTGTTATGGCATTTCACATAGCCAAATCACCATCAGTTATAACCGACAAAGGACTTTTTCCCCCCATTGCTTCAATTAGTTGTTGCAACAACCATACATAAGTCGATTTTGTCTCATTTGCAACAATAGCTGCAACAAACACAATACTCTGGTTATGATGATTGACCCCGGAGAAAACTACAACTGGACACAAGTATTTATTTTTTTTATAAGTTGCGCCAAAAGCCAATACATCACCAAATACAGACCAATCCTTTCTACCAACACCATAACACCAAAATAGGTGCTCTAGAAAACCATCCTCGTCTACTGTATGCCTCCAAAAAAACATATCATCTTTCGAGGACAACTCAGATAAGAAGTCCAACGTCCTTTTTGCATCAGAGAAATTGGTACGTCTTTGCCTATACTGCTCATTATACATGTCTCGCCTTAAATATCCTACGTTCTCATAACCTCTAGCCTGATGAGCAAACAAACCATAAATGTGTCTCGTCTTCATACCGACGTTCCTCATGATGCTCATTTGATATTTGTCATATTCACTCATTTTCCTATGTGCAGGGAGCATACCGGTAAATATCTTGTCTACAAATGAATGGTTATGTACATCATTGAAATACTTGATGTACCATCTTCCAGACTTTGTTTCGACATGCACCTGACATCTAGCAGTACAACCACAACGAGACACTGGTTTCGATTTACGTTTTCGAATGTAATTCTTACTTTTTTCAACTCTATGTCCTTCTCTGTAACACACAAATGTCTGTTGAATTATTTCCCCACCAAAGTTTTTCACAACTCTATCTTTCCTACCAGCAAATCCTTTAGTGCTTGCATACCAGTTATAAAACATAAAAGCCACGCCTACATTTGGGAAATGAAACTTCATTAAATCCTCAAGACTTACTTGCCATAAGTTCACTTTAGCAATATCATTAGGACCATCAATTGCTTTTTCTGGACCAAAATCGCAACCAACATTCTCGGTGTCTTCGTTCTCTTCATTTACACCATCAAAATCACTTGCTTCAGAATGACGAGTACCTTCAGATTCCCCCTCGCTAGTGTTTTCCTCTTCCATTGAAACATCATTGAATTCCTGAAAATAATAAATAGATGGTTTTGTCATATAAACTAAAGTCATGAATTTTTTTTTTAATCAGCAAATTTAATCTGTAAACCATTTGCTGCACAAGACGCACAAAAACTAGCTATTATAACCCCAAATAGACACCTAGATAAAACCATAATCTCGTATAATATATCCTTCACCTCTTTCGATTTTGAAAAAATATATAAGGTTTGCAACTGGAAAATAAAATGTACCTCATCATCGAAGACATTGGTCGAGTTTGGAGCTTCACATGAATCACCATTTTCCGGATTCTCCATTCAACACAATTCCAGCTTCGTACAACCAAAATTTATGGATTCCTAAACAAGTCCAAATGAAGTAATGTAGATCAAAAAAATTGAACCACAAGAAGATATGAATTACTTCAGTGTTCAACTTAAATCACCAATTAAATTATGAAATTATAAATTGGTAAATAATTTGGTCTTGAAATTGACAAAATTCATCTCTGAAACCATTAATTATCAATCACATAGTCATTTGGATTGGTCAATTAACTCAATAAACTTCAATATAGGGTGCGTTTGTTTTAGCTTTAAAAAAAAATAGATTTTGTGTTAAAAGAATCTAGAGATTAATTTTTAGAGATTTTTAAAATAATATGAAGTTATTTTTGTTTGTCTACCACCCATAAAAATCCTTTTTTTTTTTAAAGAAAATGAGTATTAACATGTACATTGCTACCTCCTTGTTTAAAAATAGAAAATAGATTTTAAGAAAAGCTAATCTTAATAGCTTTTCATTTTAGGGTCAAAATTGATTTTTTTGATAAAATGATTTTTCTAAAAATCCTAAACAAACACTTAAAAATGAAAAAAGTGATTTTTTTAAGGAAAAAAATAGATTTTTTTTTAAATAATCCAAAACAAACAGGACCTTAGTTACAATTTTGTTTCATAAACTAACAAAATTTGACAATAGATGCTTAGAAGGACTTGTGTTGATAAGTAACGATTTGCAATTTTGGATTACTAGCAAAAACTAACTCAATAAACTCAATCACATAGTCCTTTGGATTACTTTTGCATATAAGCATCGATCTGCAATTTTAATCCATAAATGAAAAGAAAAAAGGGAAGGACAAGCCCATAAATTTTTTATTCTTCTTCAGTTTTATTTTTAGCCCTTATAAAAAGAAATCATATTTTTTAGTCCCTCTAAAATTTTATGTCAAGTTTTTAGTCCATGTTGTTAAGTGACTTTAATGGACATTGGTGTCGCAATGCCACATCAATTTTTTTGATGACATGACTTTTTTGAGGTTGACACGTGGAATGCTCACTAGTATAATGTATTTCGAATAAAAAATAAATAATTTCAACTAAAACAATAATATATATAAAATGGTAAAATAAATAGTTTTAAAAAAACCCTAAATCCCCATAATTGGAATTTTCATCGAACAACAACTTCAAACAAAAAATCCATCGAACATTGAAAGTGCTCCATCGAACAACAACTAGAAATCGAACAGGAATTTGATGACGAAGTCTATCACGAAGATGAAACCGAACAAAATGGAAAAAAGTTGAAACCAAATCGAAACTGCAGAACGAAAAATTGAACTTCCTTCCTGAAATTGAACGAACTGAAATTGAAATCCACTGAAGTGTTAGAAATCAAAATGGTCATGTGTGGTTGAGTTTCATATGCGTAGAAGTGGTCATGTTCACCTTTCTTTATTGGATCACCATCTATTGTCAAATGTCAACAAAATTAATAATAATATACACTTTTCTGTGCAACCCGCCATTCAGGATATAATAATATACTTACAAGAGATGTAAATTGTAACAGCCCGATTTTCGTTAGATTTATTTTAATTGTTTTTATGTGTGCTTTGTGTGCTCGTATGTGATTAATTGTTTATGTGTGCGTTTTGATGGGTTTGGTGTTAGAATGGTATTTTAATCATTTGGACTCAGGGGTATTTTGGTCATTGTGTGAGCTAGGGTAAATTACTAATTTCACTATGAGGATTATTTTTAGAGTTTTAAGTGGGAACTATTATTTTTACCAAGTTACTAGTCGGTTCTGGTAATTAGTTAAGAGTCAGTAACTATTCGATAACTTTTAACCGTAAGTGAGTAGAAACTTTGTGGATTAGTTAATAATAGCTTTGAGCCCATTAAGACATTTTAAGGGTTAAGCCCAATTGTGTAGAGCCTATATAAACTCTAGTCATTAGAGAAAATAGGGTTTCACATTCATTTCATAAGTTTTTGAGAGAGGTAGAGAGAGAAAGTGCTAGAGGAATTAGAAGAGGAAGCTTGAAGAATCAAGAAATGGGTAGAGATTCAAGGAGCTAAATTGAAGCTAAGGCTAGGTTGTGATTCAATTTATGTAAGGGGGATAGATTTCATTCATAATCTTTAAGTTATAATCTCTTTTCCACTTATATTCAAAAGTGCTTATTTGTGAAAAAGTGATATTATGGTGAATTCAATTGATGAAATACGTGCTCTTATTTTAGTGCTATGTTTGGGTATGTGAAGTTGATGTTAATTAAGTTGTTGATGTTGAATTTTCATGCTCAAGTTATATAGAAATGGGTGTTTTGTGAATTTTGCTCAAATTGATGAATTGTGATATTGTGTTGTTGATTGTGATTGAATTCATGGTTAATTGAGGTTGTTGTTGTTGTGAGATGTTGTTGTTGTTGCTTTATACCATGGGTATCCATAATCATAGAGTTGGATGTGAATTTGAGTTGTTCTTGAGAGTACTATGAAAAAATGGGTAAAATGGTGATTTGTAATAGAATGATGTTTTGATTCAAGTTTTATATGGATTTGAATGCCTTTTTATGTTTATAAACGTTTAGATAAACTATGGGAACAAATTTGGGTGTTGGGAAATCAAAATTGGGATTTTGGAGTGAAAATGGAGTTTTTCCTGAGAGTTGTTTGTCTAAGCTCGTCATGGCAAGTGATTGGTGGCCATGGCGAGCTGCTCAGTACAACAACTTATGTTTTTGTCGTTTTAGGGCTATGTGGTCGATCCGGACCATTCTAAACTGATTTTTTTTTATGTATTTAAATGTAATTAAGCTTTTTAAACCTCTGTAAACATCAATTGAATTGATTTGAACTTGATTTGAACTCGTTTTTCTCAAGGAAATGAAGTAGGGTTAAAGTTGTATACTGATTATATGATTTCTAAAAATGGTTGTGATTGGTTTCATTGAGTTTTAACTTGTTTTGATTTGAAAATGGAATTCTTTTGGGAAAAGTGATAAAGAGAGACGAACTTTGTGATTTTGTTGTAGTTGGCCGGTGAAACGCACATGTGTACTATGTAACACCCCGTTTTCCCAACAATGTAAATAATACATATAAATCAGAGTATTCAACGTAAAACGGAATGCCACACTACATTGAAGCATAAATAGAGTAAAGTTACTATTTATTAAAACGACTTTCTCAAAACTCAATTACATCGCAACGGAAAATTAATTCTTTATTCAACAACTTTGGCACTACGGCCTCAACATAAACAGCTTTAATGAAAAATCCTAGTTCAAATAGTTCGACAACATAGTTCATAAATAATACGTAACAATGGAAAACAAAGCAAATATCCCCATCCCGTTACGTATCAGAGCGACCCTAAGACGACGCATGAGATAGTCAACTCACATCAGCAGCTAATCCTGGTTATCTGCACGTTACCCACGTAGAGGCAACATTCAAACAGAAGGGGTGAGATTCACATTCAATAATAATAAGCATATAATTCACCAACGGAATTTAACAACATAAACAACAACAACTAAACAACAATAATACTTCACAAAATTCTTCAATTATTTCTGCTTGACATTAAAACAGCGACAACAAATTTGTCCTCAGTTTATCTCATTATTTCTTCAATTATTTCTGCTTGACATTATTTCTTCAATTATCTCATTGTTGACCATGCTGGCACTATCTCTTTTAGTCCTCAGTTTTATCTTACAAATGTGTTATATTCACCAAATTTCAAGTTAAACCTCATATCTGTTGCTAAATTGTGTGAATCATTGTCCTGTGTTTTTCATTTCAAATATGATAAATGCCTTATACAGGACAAAACCTCATTTAAGATGATTGGTTTGGCTAGTCAACAAGATGGCTTATACAAGTTTCATGTTTCCAATTTAGCTTCTGTCAATTCCATTTCTAGCAAAATAAATGTACCTTGTACTATTTCTGCAATTACTTGTAACTCAAATACTTCTATTCCTATAAAAGCCTTATGGCATTTTAGATTGGGACATTTATCTCATCAAAGAATGGATAAAGTGTCATCTTTGTACTCTTCTATTACCAATGATAATAAAGCAACTTGTGACATTTGTCACTTTGCCAAACAACATCATATTCCATTTACTTCCAGTTTATCTCATGCGTCTTCTAATTTTGAACTCTTACACCTGGATATTTGGGGTCCTTTGTCTATTTCTTATGTGCATGGTCATAAATATTTTTTAACCATTGTTGATGATCATAGTAGATTTTTATGGACAATTTTACTGAAAACCAAAGTTGAAGTTTCTCATCATGCCCAATCCTTCATCAAAATGATTCAAAACCAGTTTCATGTCACCCCTAAATTTGTTAGATCAGATAATGGTCATGAGTTTATGCTTTCATATTTTTATGCATCCCTTGGTATTATACACCATAAATCTTGTGTTGAAACTCCTCAATAAAATGCTAGAGTTGAGAGAAAACACCAGCATATCCTCAATGTTGGCAGAGCCCTTCTTTTCCAATCCAAACTTTCATCATCCTATTGGTCATATGACATTCTTCATGCATTTTTTCTCATCAATAGAATCACTACTCATGTTCTACAAAACCAATCCCCATTTCAAGTCTTATACAACAAGTTACCTGACATTTCCTCTTTTAAGGTGTTTGGATGTATGTCTTATGCTTTATCCTTACAGGTTCATAGAACTAAACTTCATTCGAGAGCTAGAAAATCCATCTTTCTAGGACATAAATCAGGTTACAAAGGCTTCACACTCTTAGACATGCATTATAGAGAAAATTTTGTGTCCAGGCATGTTGTTTTTCATGAACATGTCCTTCCTTACCCTAGTAATTTAGATTCTATCAAATCTAAAGAGGAATAGTTTTCCTCTAAACTTGAAATTTCTGTTTCTGATCCTTCTGATGTAGTTTGTGTCCCTCTACTCATTATTGATGATCCTCCTTTTATGTCCGAATCCAGTCCCAACAATCATTCTCCATCCCCTATTTTACCTATTCCCACTAGACAGTCCACTAGAAATATAATTACTCATTCTTACCTTCAAGATTATGTATGCAATAACATTCATTCTTCTTCTTGCCCTATTTCAAACTATGTTTCTCATAATAAACTGTCTAACCACCATTCTTGTTTTGTTCTCTCTTTACATTCGAACCCTGAACCCAAATCATTTACTGAGGCAAACAAATTTGATTGCTGAGCTGAGCTGTCTGCTCTTAAGTCAACTGGTACATAGAAATTGGTTGATTTACCAGATAATGTGAAACCTATTAGCTGTAGATGGAGATATAAAGTGAAGCATCATGCTGATGGTTCCATTGAGAGTTATAAAGCTAGACTTGTAGCTAAAGGTACAATCAGATTGAGGGACTTGATTACTTTGACACTTATTCATCGGTGGCTAAAATGACTACAGTGAGATTAGTTCTTGCATTATCCTCAATCCGTCATTGGAATTTACATCAACTTGATGTAAACAATGCATTTCTTCATGGTGAATTGCAAGAGGATGTGTACATGATTCTTCCACCAGGTGTCACACCATCAAAACCAAATCAAGTCTGTAAGTTGATGAAATCAATGTACGGTCTTAAGCAAGCTAGACGAAAATGGTATGAGAAGTTGACTTCCATGGCCTCATTCAGCAACATTACATTCAAGCAGCTTCTGACCATTCCTTATTCATCAAGAAAACTCCTTCATCATTCACTATTCTATTAAATATTTTTTTGGACTTGAGGTGGCTCATTCCAAACTTGGTATTTCCTTATGCCAAAGAAAATATTGGTTAGATTTGTTGTCTGATTCAGGTTCTATCAGTTCCAAACCTCTTTCAACTCCTTCTGATCCATCCATCAAGCTTCATAATGATTCTTCACCACTTTATGAAGACATTCCATCATATAGAAGCTTAGTTGGCAAGTTATTGTACCTTAACATAACAACACCTGATATCATGTTCATTACTCAACAACTGAGTTAAGCAGCTTTAAAGGTACTCAAATATCTCAAAGGTTGTCCTGGCAAGGGTCTATATTTTCCCAAAAGCTCTTCCTTACATTTGCAAGGCTTCTCTGATGTTGATTGAGCTGGTTGTGTTGATACCAGAAGATCAATTAGTGGTCATTATTTCTTTCTAGGTAACTCCTTAATTTCATGGAGAACCAAGAAACAATTGACTGTCTCCATATCTTCATCTGAAGCAGAATGTAGAGCATTGGCTTCAGCCACCTGTGAACTTCAATGACTTCTTTACCTGCTTAAGGATTTACAAGTTCAATGCCCCAAACTTCCAGTTTTGTTTTGTGACAACCAAAGTGCTCTCCATATAGATGCAAACCTGGTCATTCATGAAAGAACTAAACATTTGGAAATTGACTGCCACATAGTGAGAGAAAAGCTTCATGCAGGCATCTTGAAACTTCTCCCTATCTCATCTAAAGATCAGTTGGCTGGTTTCTTCACTAAACCTCTTCTCCCTCAACTATTTGGTATTTTATTATCCAAGCTGGATTTGATAGATCTCTATCAACCTCCATCTTGTGGGGAGATATTACACAACAAGGGTGAAGAAGATACCTTAGAGAACAAGCAGTCTAGTTTAGCTTAGTAATTAGTGTAACGCCTTATTTCTATTAAAGCGATAAAACACGCGAATAGAACATATATTCAAGAAATAGACGCTGCGTCCTCAACAAATAACATCAACATGCATATATAAAATTTCTCAACAGTCGCAGCGGATATAAATCATACATCTCCAAATTATACATGCCATGAGATCAATATACATCATCATATAAAATCTCCAAATCCCGACCTATGGGTAAAATCTCCACAACATAAATCCAGCAAAATCAATATAGAATAATCCTAAAGACAGACATCCTAGATCAGAGCCTACTCTAAGATTCTAAAGACCGATAACGGAGATAGTTCCCGCTATCCAAGCACTCACCAAGCAATCAACAACTACTCCTGCACGCCATCTACCCATTCATACAAATAGGTAGGCGGTCCACCACAGACCACTGGGGGTTAGCTTCACATCAATCATAATCAACATAAACAAATAATTGTCATCAATTGATTCACCAAGTGTATAAGCACAAATAAGCAAGACATGCAATTAGAGCATAGATCATTTATTTACAACCATCAACAAGGTCCACCAATGTACATATACACCAATCACAACATTCAACAAATTTCACCAATGCACCATCCACAAAGTCACATATACAATTATGACACGTTTCACCAATCATTCAAATGCATGCAATGTTCTAGACTCTTCTAGATGCATGTGGTACCGTCACCAACAATAAAGGTCGTCACCTCAAGATGCCAACAGAACATCTTATGTAAGAGTACACCTCCTCTTACAATTCACCTATGTAAAAGTACACGTCCTTTTACATTTCTCATATAACTCAATATGACTATGATGCATGGACATACAAGCAAAGACCCAATAATGCAAAATCTCCAACATATATATCCACCAACAACAATGTAAAAGTATTCACGTCCACACAATCAATCAAGTCATAATTCAATTAAGAGTCATCACCACGTCATCATCATTCATTTAGCATATATGCAATCACCAACAAAATCACCATCTCTTAACATATATGCATTCA
>Ga0228711_1008571_pt1 | contig 14252 bp, 6 predicted proteins | sample MedpolnodulmetaG_2_FD_177996 | JGI IMG/M metagenome (GOLD analysis project Ga0228711, IMG submission 177996) | Root nodule microbial communities from Medicago polymorpha collected in Santa Monica, California, United States - brown nodules | ecosystem: Host-associated > Plants > Roots > Nodule...
TCAAAATAAATAATGGGTTTTGTGTCTGGAATGTTTCTAGCTTCAATTTATGAGTAAAGTTTTTTTTTTTTTTTTTTTTTTTTTTTTTTTTTTTTTTGTTTTATTTTTTTTTTTTTTTTTTTTTTTTGTATTTTGGTGGCAGATTGTGAAGTGAACTGTGGTTTTGAAGTTGGTTAGTGTAATGTCTCCGACAGCGGTGGTTACGGAGGAGGAAGGGCGGCGCGAACTGTCGTCGACTGTGGAACGGAATTACTTGGGATTGTCTGATTGTTCATCAGTGGACAGTTGTGATTCAACTCTCCCAAGTTTGTGTGATGAGAAAAAAGTGAACTTGAATTTGAAAGCTACCGAGTTGAGGTTGGGTCTTCCTGGATCTCAATCGCCCGAGAGGGAAATGGATTCGGATTTTTACGTAACAAAGCTTGATGAGAAACCATTGTTCCCTTTGCTTCCTGCAAAAGATGGTTTACAGAAGAATGTGGTTTCGGGGAATAAGAGAGGATTTGCTGATACCGTTGATGGGTTTTCACAGGTGATTAGTTTAATCAAGTTGGTTTATATTGTGAGAAGTACATGTTTTGTTTTGGTGGTTAGATTGATTGTTTACAATATTTGTTATGCAGGGGAAGTTTAATGGTAATTCAGGGATTAACGTGATGCTATCGCCTAGACCTGTTGGAGCTCAGGCGAGCACAGTGAAAGAAATGCCGAGTAAGGTTTTGCAGGAAAGGCCTTGTGCAGCTAGAGGAACTACTGGTCATAATCATGCAGGTGCTGCTTCTGTCGCTGGTTGTGCACCGGCATCAAAGTAAGTAAAATCTATCAACTCAAGGATCTTGATTTACACAAAACTAGTAGCTAAACAAACATTTATGATTTAGTTTTCTGTGTTTTTAGATATCCTAATCCTGATATGGTAAATTTTCATATGTGCCAGGGCACAAGTTGTTGGTTGGCCTCCTATAAGATCATTTAGGAAAAACACGATGGCAACCACTTCCAAGAATAACAACGATGAAGTGGATGGAAAACCAGGTCCCACTGCACTCTTTGTGAAGGTCAGCATGGATGGTGCTCCCTATCTTAGGAAGGTTGATCTAAGAATGTATACAACATATCAGCAACTATCGTCTGCCCTTGAGAAGATGTTCAGCTGTTTTACCCTAGGTGAGCCGTTGTTATTTTGATTTACTTTAACAATAAAATTTGTTTTTGCCGATGATTAAGTTGGTTGTTGCTTTATTTTTGTTCTGAAACCTTTGGTGATTGTGTATTGGCAGGCCAGTGTGGTTCCCATGGAGCTCCAGGAAGAGAAATGATGAGTGAGAGCAAGTTGAGGGACCTTTTGCATGGTTCAGAATATGTTCTCACCTATGAAGATAAAGATGGAGACTGGATGCTTGTAGGGGACGTACCATGGGAGTAAGATGTTTTTTTAAATTCTCTGTTTTTTGCATCTTGTTTTCTAGTTATATTTTTTCAAGTAATAGTCGCTATTTTGCTTCTGAGACAATGGAGTAAATGCATTTGCAAATATAGTCTAAAAAGTAAGTAATCATAATTGATCAGTAAAACACTTAATATATTTCCATTTGCCAATAGTTGATTAATTTTGTAACTAATAAGTAATTGTAGGCCATGATGATCACTAGTTTTAGTCATCAGAGGGAGTCCAGTGTCTAGACATGTACTCCTTCCCTTTCAAAATGAGTGTCATTTAAGGTTTCTGCACACAAATTAAGAAATGCAAAAAAGTTGTCAAAAGACAACCTTTTTACTAAACTACCCCGTAATAACTATTGGTATGTTTCCCACAAAGGTAGAATATATTACGTTGGAAGTAGTATAGACAACATTCATTAGAGGGCATAATTGGGAAATTTTACATTGAAAAGTGAACATGACATTCATTTTGAAACAATTTTTTTTTTTTGCTAAAGAGACACTCATTATGAAACGGAGGGATTAGAGATTATGGTATTGTATATAGAGCAAGTCTTACTTGTATGCCCCCTTGGAAGTCCTGAAAGACCAATTGAGCCATACTTTTGGGTTGACTTATTTTCTAGTTTCTACCTAAATCATGTTTCAAATTTAAACATATATCTTATATACAAATATTGTTGGGTTGAATCTCTCCGATTTACTGGTTAATCCAATTTCCATGTCTACTCATAGGCACATTTGTGGTTTAGATGATTATTGCTCGTGTATGTTCCTGGAATACTAGGTCTAGTGACCAATCATATGTTTTTTCATGCCAAACAGCTGTGGTATGATATTACTTTTTCTTCTTTTCAAATACTACCTAAAATTCAAGGGCTCTTGTTTTATTAGCGATTCCTGAAATTTGCTCAACATGGATAACCCACTAATATCACTCAGTTTGATTTAAAATATTGTGATAAAAGGTTATTCATCAAATTGAGAGAGGAATATAGTGAATTGAGAATGTTAATAATGCAAATGATTGAACTGGTAATTTTAATGGCAAATTGGGGGGCTCATGGCTACCAAGAACAACTTATGGGTGCATAACATATTAGAAATGCGAATTATATTTTTGATAGATGTTACACCAAGTATAATGGATATTGCATGCAATTGCTCATCTAAGTAACTTGCCACTTGCATGAAAAAGGATGAAGAAAGTTTTCCCTTTTTAGAAAGCAAAGTTATTCAGAAATCACAGTTCAGCATGCATGTCCTTAAGTTTCTTGCTGTCTTATCAATCCAGCTACATAATTTTCTGGCAAATTCAATATATTTAAAAATGTGAATCAATTCAATGTATTCAAGTGTATTTTGAATTTTTTTTTGAAGGAAAAAAAAATCAAAATACACTTCAATTCATCGTATTTTGATTTTTTGAATTGTTATTTTTGTCTTTTTTGTGTAATGATACATCCGGTACTGAAGTGCTACAAATGATGCTGGGATGTACTAAACTAATGCATTTGAGTTCGGACAAAAAGTGGAATATTGTAGATAATGATCTGCTTCATAACACAATGGCGATATGGCATTGGCAAATTAGTATGAACGGGGAGGGGGGAATTCAGTAGGGGTACTTGAGGAAATTTTGAGGAGGAATAGTTAGGATACGGGGCTTTGGCATCGAGGGCTTATGTGCACGACCCTCTTAAGAATCTTCAATGCATTTTTTTAAATAAATCTCGTCCTTTGTTTCTCCCATCTTATATGGATCAATAGGGTTTTTGTGTTCCGTAAGGTGTCTATCTCCATTTTTTTTAGAAATTCAAGTTCCAATAGAAGTGTCGTGTATGCTATGACTTGCTCATTAGTATCGAGACTGAAGAATTTGATCATGGCCAAGACTGTGTTGCTGAATGAGATTATTAATAATGCTAGCAACACACTCTTTGATTGATTAAAATTCACATGGGTCCAACCAAGTTAATATGGGACCCATATAATATGGTGGGACACATGGCAATTGACACCCAATTCATGGTGTGTGTTGAAAAGTGTGAGTGTGTTGCTATGGGCTGGTCTATTTAGGCATCAAGTGTTGATGCAAATTCTAGTCTCTTAAAACCAAGAAAATGGACTGAATGAATGACACAAGGTTTGCATCCCCCCTCACTAAATTGCAATTCCTTATTTATGTGCAGGATGTTCGTCGATACTTGCAGAAGGCTGAAAATCATGAAGGGTTCTGATGCCATTGGCTTAGGTATGTATTCTCAGTGATGTTTGGCTGTCGCTACAATCAGTATGAAATGTTGGAAATGTGGACTAATTAATTAAAGTGGGGGCAATGAATTAAATTTGAAGGTTCATAAGATTTTTCCTACGCGTGCATCTCTATTTTCAAGCAATATACAAGTGGTGGTTATGTATCTGTAAATATCCACGTACTAGTGTATTTGTAAACAAGCCAATAATTTTTAACATGAGTTATTTAATTGTATTTGGAATGTCCATGCTTTGGTATTTGTCTCCTTTATTTCTTTGCGGAATTCTGAAATGAATTGATGGATTATGATCCTGATATGTGAAATGAGATCACTGTAGTATATACATCCAGATAAACATTTTGTCTAGATAACAGTATATCCTTATGTCATTGAGTGCTTCAAACATTAGTTGGGTATAATAATGCAAGGCCGTGAAAAAAAAATCATATCCTTATGCTCTTTGAATTGCAATATTAATTTTATTCTAGACTAGATTGCTTCCTGCCTTTGATTTGGGTCAATCAATAAGCAAAACTGAATACTGCAAATACCAAGAGTTGCAAAATAGATACTGGATTTATTCAGTGTAGTTTTTTAGGAATTTTATTTGGAGATTTCAGCTCCACCAAAATAAGTATATTTTAGTTGGAACATCATTTGCTATTTGTAACATGTGGGAACATTAGATAGATAAGACCTTGTTTTAGCAAATCCTACATAACATTATAACCTTGATTCTAAGCTCTCATTAGCATCAACCAAAGTCAATTTAAGTTTAATCATCGTTAACTTTGATGTAATTTCCCGTAACTCCAATTTATCTGCCTCTCTTTGCTCAAGTGCATTTTCTTTCCTCCACAGCTCCCAGGGCCATGGAGAAGTCCAAAAGCAGGAGTTAGAGGGTGTCCGGAACTGATGACTGCCTTTGTCCAACCAAGTTTTAATGCTGGATCCAAGGACTGTAAAAAGCAAAGGATTATGACTAATTCCCTGGCATTGGCAGTTAAACGGTTTTCCGGTGTTATTTATTGTTACATCCCTGAAAAGTTTGTTATATTTGTTAGCACTATAATATCTTGTGAAGTTATCTTCTAATATTAGTTTTGTGGAGTCTGTAATCACTATAGGAAAACCTGTTTGTTTGGATGAATTGAATGTCTCTTACGGAACATTGTTTGTGTTTTCCCACTCTTTCTTTCCTCCTAATCGTGAACAACATTCGTTCATGTCCACTTTTTGAATCGAGTTGTTCCCCCAGTGTGACAGTAGGTAGGTTATGGCTGTTCAAAATGAGCAAGAGTTGCATTAGTTGTGAACAAGGAAGAGAAATTTCATATAATTTTTAACACGGTCAACCACCTTTCTAGGTTATATTAGCAGGTTTCGTTTATTGACATAATAGTCGTAATGTGAATTATTAACACGGTCTTTGAGTCCATACCATTATTGTTTTTCCATTTGTAAGCACACATGTATGTGTCCTCATAACTTAAATTTCACATGAATAATTTAGTATCAAAATATGAAAAACACATGGATGTCAATGACTTAATTCAGGAATGAGTAACAAACACGATATTAATAAACTATAAATACAATAATTGATTACAAGTAGAGAACTCCAGTTTCGGTTCCAACTTTTGGGATGGCATGTGTTATCTAAATTTACCTGCTTAAAATGGCATGTGTTATATTAAGTTATCTAAAGCTGCTACTGCAAAATATATACAGAAGCGAGTTAATATAGGTTATATAAACTCAGTCCACTTAATGTAGCCACATCAATCATCCTTTTTTTTTTTTTCAAATATAAAAGCCCTTTTGTATTTATTTTCTTTTCCCGCCATCAAATGAAATTATTAAATATATAGAAATTTTGCTTTTTACCAATTAGTATTTTTTTATTTCCACTTTAGTAATTTGTATCAACCAATTGGATGACAATTGTATATCTTTGAGGAGTAACCTTGTGAAAAGTTATTTGATCGACTAGAATAGCAACAACTTAATATGTATTATTTGAATGGAAAACAATTAGGCGACTAATTTGGGGACTCTAATCATGTTAAGAATTTACTCTCTTTTTTTCTCTACCATTTGACTATATTTGGAAGATAAGGTTGTCAAGGTCATAGAGAAATTTACTTCTAATCTGAGAAAATATTGAAATTTCAAATTGCCAAATCACATACACAGTCCGTACAAATTTCATCTCCAACCATGCAGTGATTTGGTTGATCAATTTTGTCTTTTAAATCAAGATATAGCATATTGTTTCGATGTACGTTCCATCTCAGCTGAAACTTAAAAAGCAAAAAAAGGGGCACTAAAAATTGTTCCACCTCGACCAAAAGAAATGCTATGATAGTGCTTATATAGTTCAAAGGTATCTACTTCAATTGCTGTGGGGATTGGGGTTATTTGAATGAGTGGAATTTATTAAAACTTATTTCAACTTCTCCCTTCCTCACTTCTTTTTGTCCTCCCAATATTTTATTATTTTATTTAAGTTTAAATTATACTTTGTTCAAAGCTTGTTCTAAATTCCTCAACATCAACTCCCTTTTTTTATTAGATCATATTTGTTGTAGTGTTGATAAATTGCTTAACTTAGATCTTTGAACGGTTTGTTCATATAGAGAACTCATTTAGCTTAGCATATGTGAGTGCATTGGCTTAAGAGTTATGTTTTGCTTCTCACTTTGGTCACTTATAAGATAACTTTTTTTGACAGATGCTCACTAAGTAAGATATGATCTTTGGAAAAATGCATTTCAAAATGTTATCTACAATTACATACTAATACTATTTGCGATATTTAATATCAATCTTGGAATTCCCCTTCCCTAAGTCAATGTGCTTTTTCAAGTCAATTACACTTTACTGTCTCACATAAAAGTCTATTCCCGTAAGTTAGCATGTTCTTTCTAGGACAGTTTGATATATAATGTTGACTTTACTAAAACAAATTTGGGCCCTCTACAACGGCAGTACATCTGATCGTATTTCGTTAGATTAAGAAATAACTTTTTTTCTCTCTTAATCTAACAATCTACAACCAATCGTGCCATAACGTCGATTGAACAGACAAATTCTAAACACAACTCTTACATAAGTTCTAATGTTCTTTAAATTAATTTATTGATTGTTTAAGGTTTTTTTTTGTTGTTGTTATACTTCCTGTTTCTATAGAAAGAAATCTTAGTCACTTGATGTTTGGTCGGAGGATAAATAAATAGTGTATGATCAAGAATAGTATTAATAGAGCTAGTGAACAACTGACCCCAAATACAAAGGAGGAGAATAAAATGTGTGAAGGGTAAAATAAGATATAGAAGCTCCCGCAAAACTATAAGCAACCTTTATTTACTTGTCGTGAACGAACATCACTTTATAATAAGAATGGATAGCAATTATTAATATGCATCTTATTCTAAGTTAGTATTATAATTTAAACTTTGCATCGTTGTCGTTCTCTACTTTTGACTTCTCATTACTGTCGAACTTTATGGTTGCCAATACTATTAGTTTAAACATTGTTAGTGATGCATAATGGGTTTGAATTAATTATTGGCCAAAAGCATAGAATTAATAATATAGGTACACCGATTATTGTTTGTCATTTCTTCGGGATACTATGGACTATAATTAATGTTCTTGTGCCTACATGGAAATATGATGGCGTTCCCTCTAAGGGAAACACAACATTTACATGAGAAAAGTTTATGATATTAGTGGGAATTTGCTTTTCTAAGGTAGAATCGTGTAGAAAATGGTAGTACATGATTATAATACATAAATGGAAAGGAGTTAGTGGGGTAAGTGTGCTTGATGATAGTTGCATATGGGAGCCATATGTGAGATCATGAGAATTTATTAGGATTTGATTTGATGGATGGAAAATTAGAAATATTTCATGTTTTAGTTTTGAGTCTCATTCACCAAAATCTGAGAGTTATAAATCAAACTTATATATACGATGTTAATTTACACTCACCTCAAATCATGATGATTTAACTTCACGGTCTATATCCACTTAATTTTGATTAAAAAACTCAACTATTTCTTTTGCAAAACTCTTTAATAAATGTGATTAAAGTAATTTGCATCTATGAATTTAAAAAATATTGTTTAATTCTATTTTTATGTTCATAAGAATCTTAAACATATTTAGATAGATAAAATTGATTTTTTGGGTCCTTCTATATATAATAATTGTGTCGATGATTATAGAAGGGATTGTGTTTTTAGATTAGAGGATCTCTCAATTTTTTAAAAGAAATAGACATCTATTAATGTCACCAATTTTTAAATTAAGAGTATTTTTAAAGGTCAATTTTATGGTGTATAAGTGCAACAAGTCTTGCATCATATTCATATACAATATTTTTTCACCATTGATCAATAAGTTTTGCTATTTGATTAAATGTGATATGATATGACTTATTAATCTAATGATAGAACAAACTTATGTATGATGGAGGATTAATTTGCTTATGCAGATTAGACAAACCATTTACAAGACTTACTTTTAGTATTATACCTCTCTTCAAAGCTTAATTTGGTTAAAACTCTTTATCACAATGATCATGGTTTTATTTTAATTATTTAATAATCCAAATCTAGAATCTTAGAAGAAAAGTAAGAGATACAATCCAGAATCTTAAAATGAAAGTAGTAGCGTTGGTTGGTTTAATTGTAATCATTAGCTAATATAGTGGAGAAAAGCTGTATATTGGGGAGGTTGTGTGTCAATTATATAATTGATTCATTGAAGTTGGACTTTGATATGACTTGCAGTTGCTTGGAATATTCTTAATTATATGTTTTTCTTTACGAAATTCGTTTGTGTTTATATCTCTCCAAATGGATGAAATGGAGAGAATAATAAATGGAGATGATCTTAACTCAAAGTTATAATGTTCTTGGTATATAACTTGTTTCGGAATATTCTCAACCATTAATATATGATTGTTTAATTTATTTTGTTTTAAGTAGTTTGATCGTGACGATATTTTATTTGCAATCCTGAATTTGAATCTGGATCATCATATTTTTTTCTCTTCAGTGTGTACATTTATTTCAGTATGTGTGGTCGGCGCAAGTTACTATGGTTGGGGTCAGCGCAAATTAACTGCCATTATGTCTTAAACACCGTTGTTAATTATAGCAAGAGTTTAAGACAAACAATATGAAAAGGACTAATCAAAATCCATAGGCACATCATCATGAGCAACGCTACATAATTAGATACAATAATTCTTTTTTTAGACTTGATGTGTAAAGAGAGTGCGGAAGCAAACTTCAATATGTGGGTGATAATAATGTATAACCATCTAATGTAATTATACTTTATGAAGAAATTTGAATTTTGTTAATGATATCGGATGAAATTCAACTCAGAAAAGTACATATCATCATTTTCCACATTTTATATGCAATTCACTTGTTGATAGGTGTTTGAACTTTGGAGATATATATTTGATGAGATCCATACAAAGTGAGCAATTCAGTGGCAATGTGTTCATATTCCTATTTTAATATAAAAAGTTAATAAGGTGGACTTAAATTAATTGCACAAGATTTTCTTTCCTTAATTTTTCATTATTTCAATTATACCTTAAACAATTTTTTATATAATAAAGATTGTTGTTTGTGTGATTATAAAGATAAGAATTTAGATTATATTTTTTTTATTATATTGTTGGTGTCATTAAAATAGATAATCATGTTTAGTTTTATTTGTTATAATTATATTTTTGCTTTTAATTAAAGGAAAAAACTTAGGAACAATTCTTTAGGTGCTTTTGGTATGGTTCTTAACTAAATTCACCATGATTTCCTTAAATTCATAATTTTCTCAAACAAACTTTGTTGTATCCAAAAAATTTGTATTTTTAGTTAAGAACCATACGAAAAGCACCTAAAGAATTGTAGATAAGTTTTGTCCTTAATTGAAATCAAAATTTCATAAAAAAAAACATCGTCATAATTTTCAACCGTTAACGCAATAAAAAAAATGGAAAGACGGACACGTGAGTGACCGTGCCGTCTTTTCGTTAGTTGTGATAAAGAAATAAGTAATGAAATTGAAAATCTGAAAGGAATCTTATTAAAACCGTTAAGAAAATTTCTCAAGAAGATCTTGTATTTAGGATGCATGAAGATCTGATCATTATCTATAGCACTTAAACATCAACATCGTGGTATGTTACATTCTTATGGCCTAGACTGCTACTAACATTGCACACACGAACTTGATGCATCGACCGTTAATTAAGCTAGGGCAGCAAATATCTTGTTCAATTAATTTCATGATCTTCTTCTTCAATAATGATTGTACGCGTCTCCTCAACTACCACTCCGTTTGGAATGTCATGTATGTGAGGCACATGTCACTTATGCCATTATCAGAAATTAAATACACACAATATTCATCATATTGGTGTCGTAAGATCAAATTCAATGGATTGAATCAATGTCATATATTTCAATGGAAAAACCGTTCTTATTGTTTATCATTCTAGTACATGGTATTTATGCTATCTCTATCAAATTATATAGGACATGATTTGTCAATTTTTAGTACAACCATAATTTTACTAAGAAAGAGGTATTGACACATAAACCAAAACAATATAGAGAGAAAATAAAAACATAATATGAGTATGAGAAAGAAAGTTGTCACCAAAGTTGTTGTGCAAATATTATTTAAAAATATATATATAATAGGTTAATATTTGTAGCTTCAAAAAAATCACAGCCAAAATGTATCGAGATCGGAGAAATAAAGTTGAAACGTGTTACAACACATGCAACTATTCTTGGATACAATACCGTTCCTGTGAAATTGGAAGCCCGACTTTCTCAGTAAAAATAAGCCCCTAAAAATATGCAATTTTTTTACAAGAGAGAAAAAAACTACAATGTTATTTTTATTTTAGTCTTTTAGAAAATAATTATAATATTTGTTGTTAGAACTTTGTGATTTTATACGACAAAGGTCATTCTTTTATTTGTAAATATGTAGTTGAACTGAATTAGAAGGAGAAGAGAGAGTATTATGGACATATAGACCTCAAATCTATTAAAACTATGCCCAAAAAGACCCTGCAGCCACCAGACTCAACTCCACCATGCATTAGCGCTGGGACACGCCTTCAGTAGTGTCAATGATACAATGTTGTGCGTATATATTAGTATTTTCAGTGCGATATATTAAAAAAAAAAAAAAATTTGGACCCAAAATTGGGGAGCCCCAACTCTATAGAGCTGTTTGCACCTCCCCAGGGCTGGCCTTGCTTGGATATAGGTATATCGGCGGTAAAATTTTCAGTCAAGAGTTTTAACGTTTATGTATTTTTAAAATTCAAATTCGAACTGAAAATCAATTTTTCCTTGGCTAATATTATGAATTAAACGCGTTTTGTTTTGGCTTTTTAACGGGGATATACTTGTGAGGTAATAATTCAAGCTGCCATGCATGCCCATATGCTGAATGACTAGTATTTTGAATGGTCAATTATATGCAATGTGAGATTAATTATATTCGGTTGGCCAGGATTCTAGTATTTATGAGTCATGGCATGTACCCCAATAATGTTGGTCACACAACCAATCATCATCCTTTGAAAAAAAAATCTTTCATTGTGCAAACATTAATTAAATGTTTTTTGGCCTTAGGTGGAACCTAGCTGATTATGTTTGTTCTTATTTGTTACTTTGAAGTTTTAACCCTTCAATTTTCTTTCCTCAAAACAAATCTAACTTACATCATTAAACAAATAGCACTCAAAACTATGATAGTTTTCCAAATAAATGACCATATTACAATGGTAGAGCAATTATATTTGCTTATCTCAGTAATAAACTTGACCTTAAAGTTTAAACGTAAAAACAAAATAGTAACATTACTAGAAACAGTTGTGATTCACTGATTCTTAAACACAAGACTACGATCTTAATATAAGTAAAGTTTGAGTTATAAAAAAAAAAGAGTAAGGTTTGACTAAATAATTGTTTAAAATTTCTGGTAATGAATTGAATGTAAGTTCTAAATAATTTGTCACCTTATTCTTATGAATTCAAATTAGTAGTATTCCGGTGTATAATAAGTAAATGACAGTTTATGAGAATAATAATAATTTATATTAACAACACTAACCGTTAATCATGTGCGCTCTAATCACGGTCGTTCTTATGAAATAGGAGGCTCGGTTCTATTTTTAAAATAGATTCCAATAAAATCAAAATGCAATTTTTTTTGTGTAGCTAAGCTTCATTGAAAAAATCAGAATTAGAAGAATTTTTAAACACGAAACAAAACAAAAAAAAATTAAGTGAAAGATAGGTGAAATTCATCTAACGGTGTCGTTTGGAATGTCACTCCTCCGTCGTAGGAAAGGGGAAAACAAATGGTTTATGCGAAAAAGAAATAATTGTTGTGATTCTTTCAATGAAATAGTTTTTCAAATTGATTGATTAAGTGATTATTCAAATTGATGGTGATTTAATAACATCAAATTTATGTCCAGAAAGTGGAACTAGAGTTTAGAAAACAATCATACGTGTACTGAAGAAAAATAAGTAACATATAATTTTTTAATTTAAGTGGGGGTGAGTATTATAATTTTTTTTTAGACCCATAATTTTTAGAGCTCGGTTTGATAGCGTTTCTTGCACTGCTGGCCATGGCTCTAATGGAAACAAAATAAAAGGGTCAAGGGAAGAATAATAGTATCATCATATATTTCTCTCGTATGTTAATTAGCTAGAAATGTCATGGTCAAGCAATTTGTTTGGTCCTATCATTGGTGTCTGTCGTTTTTGGAGGTATATATCGGACGGTACAACCATATTTTGAATGATTGGATTGATGGATTCTTTCGATATTCACTCCTATAATAGTGCCAAAATGCTTTCAACATGCAACTTGAAACAAGACGACACTGTAAATTAAACAAAATTTGACATTTTCTCTTTTATGCATTAAAAAATAAATGGAGATCTTGTTGTGTTAATTTAGATTTTAGGTTCCTAATTGTCCTCTAATTTAAAATAAAATTCAACAATGAAAGTCCATAAAGAGTGGGAATATGCTTGACCGTTTGTGAATGCAATGCCACTTAGTCTCATAGCAAAGAGTTTCTTCAAATCTTGCTAAGTTTCAATGCAATTTTGAATTCTTTAAAGAAAAAAAATCTTGGTCATCTAAAAATATTTCAACGGGTCAGTCATACCCATGTGAGGATGTCTTATTTTCTTAATCTTAATTGAAGGACTTCTTTCATCATCATTATTAAAAAGAATATATATATGTTTGTTGGATTTAAGTGTGAATGGACATTGAATATGATTGAATTAAATGTTGGATGGATAAAAAAAATAACTCATATTTTATGCCTTCAAATTTTTGGTCAGAGACGTGGCTTTCAATCTCTTGTTGGTATGTGATCATCGGTCCATCATTCTCTTAGTGCTCCTCATTTTTCTATGGGCATATCAAACTTGTTTAGATATATGAGAAAGAAACTTTGAATTTGAACTATGGTGAAGTTGACGGAACCATTATTTTTGAAGAAAGAATATTGAAAGGTGAAGATAACGCTTTATCAAACTCAATTTTAGTATGGAAGGGTCTTATGAGAGGAAAATTTGGGCATGTAAATATAATTGTCAAAATCAAGAAAAAGGCTATGAATTGAATGCTAGGTAATGTCTCCCTCATTATATTAATATTGTATGAAAATTGAGAAGTGTCTCATCGTGCGTTTCTACAATGCCATGAAAATGAGGAGTTTATGGTAGTGAATTAGCACATAGACATTGATAAAGAGTGTTGTTAGAATATGTTGATGACCGAAAAACCTTCGAAGAAAGCCAACACGAATGTTTCATCATAAATTTTAGTTTGATTTTCGATATATAAAAATTCTTGGAGTGGTTTAACTTCAAATGAGAGTATGAGAAATTATAGGAGTGGTTCAACTTCAAGGGAAATATACTCTTTATATAGGAGAAAAGAAGGAGAAGATGTATCTATTTCAATCAAGGTAGAGAACCACAAATGAGATGAACTAGATTTTAGAGCTGGAAATACAGTTCACATGTTTTCGGCTAAAAACATTCTTGTGAATGTCCATGGCATGTCATCAACTAAGAAGCTTAAGGAGAAAACTTGAAAGGCAAGTATCTCATATTAGTCGTTGTTGAAGGATCAGTTTCGTAACTTACGCGTGAAATGATCTTGATATTTATTTTGTGCATGTAACGCCTGTATTAAAAGTGTCTAGAATACTTAATACGTTCGTTAAAACTGATACTGGATACATTAATCATACAATACAGAAAACGACATAAGTCGGGATTCAGATATAAGAGTCATATGTTACATTATATAAGCATGTTCAGTCTAATGAAACGAGTACAATAAGTCTCATCACGATACATATAATAACATAATAAAGCTAGACAACACAAGCTTGGATCCATAAGCACGATCAGTCCAAAGCCTTCTCCTTACCCTTGCCTCGAACAACCTGCGAACCTGAA
>Ga0228711_1008572_pt1 | contig 14250 bp, 7 predicted proteins | sample MedpolnodulmetaG_2_FD_177996 | JGI IMG/M metagenome (GOLD analysis project Ga0228711, IMG submission 177996) | Root nodule microbial communities from Medicago polymorpha collected in Santa Monica, California, United States - brown nodules | ecosystem: Host-associated > Plants > Roots > Nodule...
AAAAAATGAAAAAAAAAAAAAAAAAAAAACAACGAAAAACCATTGAGACAGTATACACAAAAAATACATAGGAATTTTGGAATCTTGGACTCTTCATGATTTTAAGAGACTTAGAATTTGTGTAGATTTTTTTTTTTTTGAAAGAAGAACTTGTGTAGATAAATCACAGGTATATGATGGATATATATAGAGAGGATTATAACTACAGAATGCATATTAAAATGTTAGCGGTTACTTTATTCTCCAACGAACGGTTATTTTTCAACGGAGTACTAAAGAATTTCATAGTTTACTGTGTTCAATTTGATCCATTCTAGGTAATAATAAATAATAATAAATGTTTGTCAAAAAAAAAAAGTAAATTGTAAATGTGATTCAAATACATTGATTTCAATTAAAAATTCGCATCTTGGACTCTTCAAGTGTCGTTTTTCCCCTGGAAAAAAAGTGCTTTAATAAATATTCAAATGTTCATGTTTGACTTTTTATTAACCGTCGAGACTTTTATTTATACTTGGCTGAAGATAATCTTGGATAAAATTTAAAATAATTGATTTACTTTTTTTAAAGATAATAATTGATTTACTTGTGAATGATAAAAGAATAAAAATATCGAGATTAATTGGTAATTTTTTTTTGTGTTAACCGGATGTCTTTGTACAATTGCAAAGACTACTCTCTCTTATATTTCTATGATGAATCACAAATCTCCACCTTAAAGGATTTAACACAAATATATTTGAAGCAATGGAGTCGATTATGACCTCTTATTAAGTTGAGAACTTGAGCTGCTAAAAATAAAAAAATTGAGAACTTGAGATATAATATTATACTTCATCTGTCGCAAATTGTAAAGAAAATAAATCAAATCACACTTATTAAGAAAACTAAAACTTAAAAATTTAGATTATGGTATTTTGTGTTTTTTTTGAAATAAGTTTAATGGAAAGATGTATAAATAATTTTCATTGGTTATTGATTATGGAGAAAATGGGAGAGTGAGAAAATTGAATGTAATTTGCATTTAATTTCATGAGAATGACCAAAGTTTTTCTTAGAAAAAATGATTTTTAAAAAAAATAAAATTAAATAGGATAAAAATTTGTCTATTTTGCTTACGTTTCTGATCAAAGAGAGTGAGTTTTTTTTCTTACTTTTTGGGACAGAGTGAGTATTTATTTAAATTCATGTAATCAATGTCTTGAGAATTGAAATATTTGATTTTTTTAAAGAATAATTACGGTGTGAAAGGGGGCATAAGTTGTCCAAATATATTTATGAGAAATTATATTTATATAAACTTTTTTCTCATACTCACATTATTTTATTTTGTCTCTATTACTTTGATATTTGTGTCAATATATATATTTATTTTTTAAAATTTATGGTTGTATCAAAAGTTGTCTCACAAATAGTTGTTTAAATAACACACCTCTTTATTGATTTTATTGAACTAAACTAAACCTTGAAATTGTTCGTAGGAACCATTATTTTTTGGGAAATGCTAACAAATGTCCTTATGACATTAGTTTAAAAGTTTTAGGTGGAATTTATATCTTAAAATTTGGACATTCAAGAAATTGAAATAACAAAAAGTAGTAACTTTTTATACAAAAATTTTATCAATTATTTATATTTTTGAATTATTAACAAGTGTTCCGGTTAACATAACCCTTATTTTTCTTGGGTGATATGTTAAAAGACTGGTACTAAAGGGAGTCCCGAAACATTAGTTTTACGGCCAAAACAAGAAGTACTCCCTTTGTTTTAAAATGAATATCATTTAAAAAATTTACACACATATTAATAAATGCATTAATTAAAATAAAAAGAGATGTTATTTTATCAAATTATCCTAATCAACTATTGATTTGTTTTTCTTTAAAGAAAAAATAATAATTTGGAAGTAGTATATATAATATTAATTGAAGGGTACAATTGAAAAGAAAAAGTTAGTATTGTATTGAAAACCGTAAGCGACATTTATTTTAAAACAATTATTTTTAGTTAAAACGACATTCAGTTTAAAACAAAGGTGTAGTTTTTTTCTTTATAAAAAGTGATATAATTATTATTTAATCATAAATCAAAATTTATATTTTGAATACAAATTTAGTATTCCCTCTAAAAGACATGAAAGATCTTAAATTGTTCCACTAGTTTCTTCTATTTTGTTTTTGTATTTTTGTAATAAACCGACCACAACACCACCTCCTCAATTTCATTTCTTTTGGTTTATATCTATCCAATCAAATCCCTTCTCTTCTTTCACCCATTGGCTCGTCTCTATCTCACACCAACCTTCATTCCCCACGCATCTCTTTCTATCTCTCTAACGTAACCTTCATTCTCTATGGCGGCAGAACTTTCCACCGCCACAACCTTAAAGCCCTACAATCTCCTCCAACCCTCAACTTCTTCCCCTGAAACAACCCAAACTCTGTTCTTCACCCCTTTAAGAGGTTTCCGTCAAAGCAAAATCCTTCAAACCCAAAGAAAAAGAAAATCATCATGCTTCACCGTCTGTGTTCTAATGAAGGATCCAAAACATACATCCCAGTTGAAAACAGAGGAAGAAATAGAACCTCCCAATAATAAACCCAACCCTCAATTTTTAGTTGCACAAAAATTGGCTAGAAAAAAGTCTCAAAGATTCACTTATCTTGTTGCAGCTGTAATGTCTAGCTTTGGTGTCACTTCTATGGCAATCTTAGCGGTTTATTATAGATTCTCATGGCAAATGGAGGTATATACATGATATATATTTGTTTGAATTTGATGAAATCTACAATCCACGTGATTCTGTCGTCAATTTTTTTTTTTTTCAAGTAGTCTAGCGGTTGGAGAAATTCACCTTAAAGGTGAAATAGTGGGGTGTCTGGGGTTCGAACTCCGGCCTCTGCATACATAATGCATTATCTGCATTATCCCTTACCAAGTGAGCTAAGCTCATGGGGTTCTGTCGTCAATTTAAATATAGACTTAATTATTTACTTTAAGATTATTTTTTGAATGGGTTGTTTGTATGATAGGGTAGTGGAGAGGTTCCTTGGTCTGAAATGCTTGGCACATTTGCCCTCTCAGTTGGTGCTGCTGTAAGTCTTGTGACTAATTCTCAATTCAGAATGAAATTGGTTAATTTTGGAGATTAAATTCAATTGGACATGTTTGATTTTTCAGGTAGGTATGGAATTTTGGGCTAGATGGGCTCATGAGGTTCTATGGCATGCTTCCTTGTGGCACATGCATGAGGTCTGCTTCCTATTCTTTACCAGTCTTCCCATTTTCTCTCAATTAGAAAATGTTTCAATCAGTTGTTCTATTTTAATTTTGTTTAAGTGAATAAACAAGTCAAAATAATCACTTATTTTTGTGAATCCATAAATACATTGTTCAAAGATGAATTTGAATTGTTGCAGTCACATCATCGACCAAGAGAGGGGCCATTTGAGCTTAATGATGTTTTTGCTATAATCAACGCTGTTCCTGCAATTGCTCTTCTCTCATATGGTTTTCTTAACAAGGGATTGGTGCCTGGTCTCTGTTTTGGTGCAGTAAGTATATCTTTGAGAATCTACTTTTTTATTAGTAAATCCCTTAATTAACGGTTTCATTGGGATTTGTTTAATGAAATTTTTTAATCATAGAAGGGATTTTACGATAATACCCTGATATATTCTCTGAAATGACATCCTCATCTTATGACTAGGGTCTTGGAATTACGGTGTTTGGGATTGCCTACATGTTTGTCCATGATGGATTGGTTCATAAGAGATTCCCTGTGGGTCCCATTGCCAACGTGCCTTACTTCACAAGAGTTGCTGCTGCTCACCAAGTAATTAAGAATTTGCTTGAGTAGTGTTCCTCAATATATTTTTACATTTTTTTAGCAAAATAAACAAAGGAAAATATAAGTGGCATGTGTGTGTTTTTTTTTTTTTTTTTTTTGTGGAAATGGGATCTAATTTGGTGTCTTTGGTTTTGTTGTTTGTTTGCAGCTCCACCATTCGGACAAATTCAAAGGGGTGCCATATGGACTCTTTTTAGGACCAAAGGTCAGCGACATTCACATTCACTCTTCCTGGTTTATTTTTGTTCATTAAAATATTTTAGACTTGTAAAAAAAAAATTAAGCAGTTTAGATGAATAGTATTTATTTTTTTGTCAACTTGATTATTCATCTAAAAGTTAAGTGTTGAGAAAAACTGGTAATCTTGTATTGCATGTTCGAAATCGCATCGCAATATATCAAATGTCTCTGCAATCTTTCTAGTTAAATAGTACTTGGGACAAAATTCTACTATAACTAAAATGTTCATTTCATTGAACTTTCGTGAGATTATATAAGTTTACTCGTCATATATGTGTTAATTACTTCAAAATTTTAATGTGGTAGCCAAATTTGGATTTATTTTAACACATTGCATGGCAACATATGGTGCAGGAAGTTGAGGAAGTGGGAGGGATAGAAGAGCTAGAGAAAGAGATAAGTAGAAGAACAAGATCATATACTGGCTCAGGACAAATCGACTAGTACTAGAGCTGTTTGAAACAATTTTGAGTGTGGAGATTCGATTAATGCATGAAATGATTTGAATCTGTTTGTACAGATTTAGACTTCTAGTAGCAGGATGTTTTTTTAATTACATCACAGCAGGTTATTTTAGTACAGGAAACAATAAGGGTCATACTCATTTGTTTTAAATCAAAGTTTGTGCTCTTCTTAGATGGAAAACAGGTTACAAATACAAATAAGGAAAAAACTTAGATACAATTCTTTATGTGCTTTTCGTATGGTTCTTAACTAAATTCACTATGATTTGATTGAATCCATAATTTTCTCAAAGTTTGTTATCTCCAAAAAAGTTGTATTTTTAGTCAAGCACCATACGAAAAACACTTAAGAAATTGTAATAATTAAGTAAATAAAAAATTTGCTATGTGTCTTAAGGAGGTGTGGAACTAAACATGATGGTTTGGTGTGACAAAATTATAAAAGAAAATTTTTAGTGTACATTTGATTTATAATACGATATATATATTAGTAATGCGAAAATTAAACGGAAAAAGCATTATAGCGAAGTGACTATAGATAAAGACTATCCATCACTGGACCACACATTGATTTGTGAAACATTGTCCAATTATGTGATATATATTATCTTTTCGGTCTACTATATTAATAAAAAAAATGGGCTTTAATCTGCACCATGCCTAACACTAGATCCGCCCCTTTAAGTTTTGAGTTTTTTTCTTTTTTTAATAAAAATGAGGGCCTAAGTCCGTAAACAAGGAGAAACTACAAAGAAATCAATTGAGGGGTAGCAATACTCATAACACCAACCTACAGAAATTGTCTAATTTGAGTCGGATATGTCTCATAAGTCTTTAGATTATAATCCAAGGAGCACGCAATATTCTTAATATGAGACTGAAATGTCTCATAAATTTTTAGATTATAATCCAAAGAGCACGCAATATTTGTTTAGACATCTAAACACTGATTAGTCTCCTGATATGAATGAGAAACTTTATATCGGGACATGTCTCATGAATGAGATGTTTTTTATTTTTATTTATTTTTTGATAAATTTTTTTATAAAAATGAGGGTCTAAGCCCAGAAACAAGGAAAAACTACAAAGAAATCAATCGAATGATAGCAATCTTCATAACATCATCAACTAACAATAAATTAATATGAATTAGATTTGTCTCATAAATCTTTAGATTATAATCGAAAGAGCATGCAATATTTGTTAAAGCATCTAAACACCGATTAGTCTTCTGATATGAATGAAAAACTAGAGCATGCAATATAAAAAACTACCAACTATAAGCTCAAAAACTACTTAAAATAACTTCTCAAAAAACGCTATAAGCTAGTGAAAAAAGTTTTTTACCAAACACATCTTATTATATCAAAACAAGCTTATAAGCTAATCCGACAAGCTATAAGTTAGCTTATTCGTGTTACCAAACACAGCCCATGGGTTGAATTTGATGTGAAATTTTAATTGTTACAAGTCCTATAGTGTAAATTAATTAAGATTGTATACCTAAATATAATTAAATAAAAATTAAAAGTTACCTTATTAAAATTGATTTTTTTTATAGAAAAATTGACTCATTTATTTGACATTTAATGTTACATTTGTATATTACATTTTGATTGGTTGATACCTTGAAGGTGTAAATACCCTCTAAACAAGAGAGGATAATGTAGAAAAAACCGTGTTCTCGCATGCCAAATACTTTATAAAGTTGAAAGAGAGGTAAGCAAAATTGATATTAATTATATTTATTATCATTCAAAAAAGGAAATTATTTATATTTATTTATCTTTTTAATATTTACCACTCTTCTAACGTTGCGTTTGATATACTAAACAATAAGTAATAGGCAAAACAACATAAGATAGAAAGACACAACACAAGACAACATTTATGATATTGAATAATTTTTGGTCTTACACAATATTTTTTGAACAAAAAACTATTTTGGTATTTTAGACAACTTGTATATGGGACAAAAAGTTGTGATATGATTTTGAAAACTTGTATATGAGACAAAATTTTTAGTTTTTGTTTTGTCCTTGCGTCAAGTTTGTCATGTCTCTAAAACAATTTTACAAATCAAATGTTGTACAAGTGGAGTTGTCATCTGTCATTCATTTTTTCGCAGATCAAACACACAAGATCATGTAATTTGTAGAAGCTTTAAGAATTTAGTTTTTTTTTTGTTTGTTATGTGAGATTATCTTTATTTTTTGTTTTCTGAAAAGGTTGTAATTTGCAGAAGCTTAATATTTACCATTTCCTTGTTTTTGAGAGCAGGTTTTATCAGCTTATATGTTTTTAAAAATATAGTTGAATATATTTTTGATCCCTATACACGTTTTCCTTTTTCTTTTTAGTCCCCATGAAAGTTTACTTCGTTTTTTAGTCTCTCAAAAATTTCATCACCACTTTTTATACCTGATTCTCTGAAAAATCATGTGTAACATTCGAAATTTTGAATAAATTTTTGCTGGAATATTTATAATAATATAAGAACCTCTCCAAAAAAATAGAATTTTTTAAGAAAACATAAAAATAAAAATAAATTATGTTTTTGACACTTGAAGGTTCATATTTAATTCATGTTTGGTTGAAATTTTATTTTTTTTTGGAAGGGATTATTGTAATACTCTAGAAGTGTTAACGAAAAAACTTTTACGGAACAAAGAGACAAAGACAATTTTTAGAGGAATTAAAATAAAAAGTTAGAATATTTATAAGAACAAAAAATAAATTTAACCCTGTAAAATATTATACGATAGTTTTCCAAAAAAATAGAAATTGCCCCACTAACGTGATTAATTCAAAAAAAGATTTTTCAGGAAGTAATTCAAAAAAAGATTGAAAAATGTATTCCGTACAATTTAGTTTTCTGATTTTATTTTTTTTTTGAATCAAGTTTTCTGATATTTTAGAAAAGTCATAGTTTGATTTTTTCAACTAAAAATAATTTCGAAAAGAACATTCATAAAATTGTAAATATATAAAACAAAGAAAGTAACCTAATCTTTTAGCAAAATATGGGGATAGGAGTACAATTTCGAGGGTACATATATCATTTTAATTAGTTGACTACACGAGCTAGATTGGCCCAGGCAAAGCCAAGGTTGATAAGCTATCTTGCCTTGGAAAATTGCTCTTTTCCTTTTTAAAATGTCTTTCAGAAACTCCCAAAATACCAAAACGTCCTTAGCAGTAGTTAGTTGTTGTTTGCTCAACGACAATTAACTGTCTCTGCGCTTTGTTATGCAGTCAACAACACTTATAATGTCAACCAAGACAGAAAACGGTATGTATAAACACTTGTAACTCGTAAATAGAATTCTAAAAGGAGTACAACAAATTCGACAATAATATTCGCTCATAAGCAACAACATACACAATCGTTCATAGTTCAATAACATTACTCCAATTCAACATTACAGTAACAATATAAACAATTCAAATAAGTGAGTAGAAACCTCCTGGTAGACATTTTTCAATGATTTGAGACAAAGATTTTGCACACAAAAATTTGAAATATGAGGTTTTTAGATGGAAGAGGAAATAAAGTTGGTGAATGAAGAGTGAGGTGGAAGTGTGTTGCCTTATACCGGAAAATGTCAGAAACGTTAGTTTACTATCGCAGACAACAGCTAACGAGGGACAGTTAACTGTCATTGTGATCGAAAGACAGTTAACTATCATTGAGAACATTTTGATATTTTTTGTTGTATGAGAGATATTTTGAAAGTGAAAAGATGATTTTTTTTTTGTCTTGTGGATTTTTTTTGGGTGTGTGAGAGACATTTTGAAAGTAAGAGGAGTAATTGTCTTTGTCTTCTAGAATAGACATTACAAAGAAAAGATTAAGCATGTGTTGCATAAGTTAACTAAAGAGCATTGACTTTGCAACCTTATCTTCCGTCTTTTTTTATTATTCTCTCTCAGGTCCTTATTGTAAGAACAAAAAAAACCAAAAACATCAAAACTAATACAATCATTGATTAGTGTACCTAATATTGAAAAGACAAAGATTAAATAAAGGGTATAAAAGTCTTTTAAACAATAACTACACCTTAAAAGTTGTGACGTTTTCTTAAAAATAAAATCAAATTATTTTTTAAAAATTTTCTTATATATAGGACCGGAGGGAGTATTTATTATTCATCACTAATATTTATTTGCGCTCTTCTTATTGTCCTAATACGTATAAATTACACACTACAAAAAAAAAATACCTATATATAAATTTTTTATTAAAATTAATTTGTTTTTGATTAAAATTATATATATAAATAATAGATTTTGCACTTTTATATTCTAACAAACTATAACTATCTTTTTCAATTATACCAATAATATGAAAACTGTAATATCCTTCAAAAATATATAACGAATATAATATAAGGCCTAATAGCAGTTTTCGCCCCCTAACTTTCACGAAGTTGCGATTTTGACCCTCTAAGAAAAAACTACAAAACTGCCCCCTAAGGTTTGCAACTGTAGCAGTTTTGGCCCCCCAAGCCAATTTTTGGTAAAATAAAAAATAAAAATAACACGTGCACCTCACTTAGGGTGCCACGTTAGCGTAGACCGAATCAAAATTGGCCTTGGGGGCCAAAACAGCCACAAATGCAAAACTTAGGGGGCGGTTTTGTAGTTTTTTTTCTTAAGGGGGCCAAAATCGCAACTTTGGGAAAGTTAGGGGGTTAAAAATGCTATTAAGCCATAATATAAATTCTTATATTTTCTAATGACACTAACAAAGTATCATTGGTCAACTTTGCTTAAGAGTATAATTGAAATTAGAAAAAGTTAGTCCAAAACAATCTATTCTTTTTTATTTTTTGCTACAAAGCTAATCAAAGAGAAAAGAAAAGACTCCGGAGTCAATTTGAGTGGGCTAATTTAACTTCTTAAAAGAAAAAAAAAAGAGCACAAAAAAACAGAGAGAACTAGGTCCTAGTGAAGAAGACTCCCGAGGCGTCACTATGAATCAGATGGAGGAGGTCTTCCGAAGGAGCAGAGTGGATGACGAAGTGAACATCAGAAGCGGGGTCCATCTTTGCCAAGAAATCAACACTCTAATTACCTTCTCTGAGAGTATGATACACTGAAAAATTATTGCAAACCAACTTGTCCTTTATATCTTGAATAAGAACAACATAAATACGATAGTGTGGAGTGTCCCCCTTTATGAGATTAATAGAAAGTAGAAACAATATACTTTCTTTATATGTAGTATAAATACCAAGCATAACCGACATTATTTTCCATATGTGACTTGTGTTAGTGTTAATTTTGTTTACATTTTATTTTAACCAAGTGATATTTTGACATGACTACTGGTTCAATGGTAGTGTATAAGTGAGATAAATATACTCAAGATCATTTGGATAAAATGGTAAGATATCTCTTCCAACTTAAATCAGAGGTCATGTGTTCCAATATAGTTCTAGGTATAGAGAATTGTTAAATCTCCTAAGGAAGAATTTTGCCATTTATTGCTGTCCAGTTCAGGTTGATGATTAATTTTTTTTCAGTTGTGCAAAAAGAATACCCGATTCATACCAAAAAATGAGATAAATCTTGCATCATACATAAGTTAGTTTTTATCATTAGATCAATAAATTTACCATTGAATCAAATAAAATAATGAGATTTATTGATACAATGCTGAAAAATCATTTGCCCGGAGTGTAAGACTATTTTACTAGTAAACATATTTTTTTTTAGGGGTAAACAAATCCTTTTTGTATACTAACTCTCGAATCTGGTCGTTTTCAAACTTGGAAGTGTGGGAGTATAGCATCTTCTTTTTGGATTTTAGTTTCTTGGTATGATCATCAAAACCACTGCATTGCCATAGCACCAACAGAATCAAAAGCCTAAACTGACAAAATCTCCACTCAGCTAAAAAGATGAAGGAAGGCTGATATTTGTGCTTCCCTTTTTATTTTATCAAATGTCAGAGGCACTCCATATATAAGGTAAGGATATGTGCCTTTTGTCATAAAGATATGAACCCAAAACGAAATGGAAAAGGATCGATCCTAACAAAGTAGCCCCTTGATCAGAATAAAATTAATTTGGGAGGAAAAGTAAAAGGTAGTTGATACATATAACATTGTTGGGTATACTTCTTTGGTCGTGAGATGAGTTAGGGGATCAACGCATTGAACTTTAAACAATCATATATGTGAAATTAAACATCACATTTTAAACATCACATGCTTCCATCATATGCTCCTGTTATTGCTTGTTTTTTTTAAAGAAACCAAACTAGTCCGCGAAAATTGATATTGAAAAGAATCGAACATGAGACTTTGATCAATGAGAATTCACCATTGACTCCCAACTACATGCCCTCTACAGATTATCCCCCACAAGGAGACCCAAGTACCTTAGGCTTTGTTTGTGAGTTTGGAGGGGAAGGGAGGGAAAGGCTTGGGAAAAAAATGAATGAGCAAGTGGAAGAAATAGAGGAAAATGAGAGGAGAGAGCTTTGGGGGGTTAACTTTTCTTCATAATACTAAACCCTCTTCATTTAGGGGAACTAAATATTTGTATTGGAGGAGGGTTTTGGAGGGTTTATATGAATTCTTCAAATTTAATCTATGTTGTTATATTATTTTTAAAATTTAAAATATAGTAATCATATGTTTTAATTTATCATTGTGTAAAAAACTACGCTTTTAAAAAATTTGAAAGACTTCTCCATTTTCCCTCATATTTTCCACCCCTCAAAACATTTCCTTCCCCTCCCCTTCAAACTCGCAAACAAAGCCTGTGTGTTTGGATTGAGGGTTTGGGAGGCGAAGGGAGGAGAGAGTTTACTTTTTGTTTTTAAATTACGGACTAGATAAAATGTTTTTCTAAAATAAATTAAGTGTAATTGAAGTATTATATGGTTGTTTATCATGTTAATATGTTAACTTTTTATAAAACATTTCATAGTGTCCGTAATTTAAAAATGAAAAGTAAACCCTCTCCTCCCTTCTCCTCCTAAGCCTTGAATCCAAACACACCCTAAAGGAACATAACCTAATTTATTATCAAGAAATCAAACTACCATCCTAAGAAAGGATTCCTCCACTTTCACCCCATCGCACTAATATGTGTAAAATTAACCCAAAAACATGAAGATAACTCAAAACAACAAAGAATTATCCTAACAATCCTTGTAGTCTCTATTGTCACCTCCCCTATGAATAAGGTATCATCCACATAATTAAAATGCGAGATAGCCATTACAGAGTCACCCACTGAAAAACTCCTAAACATATTAACCGACTAAGTCTGACAGACCATTCTCACAACCCTTCAACCAATAAAAAAAATAGGATTGAGCAAATAGATATCCTTGTTTTAGACCTCGTTGGATGCTAGCTCACTTACTAGGTAGGACTTGTAACTTTTGAAATATAATAATTTTAAACACGATATATATATTTATTAGAATATAGGCATCAAGAGCTAGCACCAACGTGCATGTTTATTGCAAATGATAGTCCTATTTAAAAAGTCAATGGAGAAATTAAATGTAAGGTTACAAAGTTAAAGACGAGCTTTAAAAACGTATGGATTTCGCACGAAGTCAAGCAAACATAGTATAAAAAATATAATTTTAACAAAAGGCTAAATGTTTCTTGAATAGAGGTGGAAATTGGAGTTCATATCATATCACAAGCTATACACTTTAAATATATTAGGTCCATAAGAAAAAATAATGGATAATTAGAATGAGATGTAAATAATCGAATTCAAGTTGAGTTGTTGAAGTGGAGGAGGGCCTCATGTGTTTTATGTGATACAAAAGTACCACTCAAGATGAAGAAATTCTTTTATCAGACAAGTGTAAGATCAACGATGTCGTGTGAGATAATGTTTGGTTTTACAGAACCAACATGATGTTGTGTTGATGTGTGATAAGACTAGACAAAATTTTATTAGAAAAGACAAAATATGAGACGTGTGAGGTAACAAATACAGTAGAAAAGATGGTGGAAACTATGCTTACATGGTTTAACATGTTGAGATAAATCATTTGAATTCTCTAGCAAGGAGAGTACATATATCAGATTGAGGGGAGTCAAATCACTATAGGTACACGAAGTCATAGAAAACAATATATAAGAGAAATTTTTAAAAAAGATCAAAAGATCAATGAGTTGGATAGAAAAAATATATTTGATAGAACATTATGCAATGTTTGATCCATATGTAACCAATCCTACATATATAGTGGAATAACTCTTGGTTGTTGTTGTTGTATCCATCAAAAAGTCATATCGACCTGAGCATAATTTGAGTAGAATGGGGTATATGTACCTTTTTTTTGTATAAACCAATTTTGTGTGCAATTGCAAAGAGTAATTATTCGAGTCTTTGTGGAACCTAAACGAACGACAACCTCTTTTTAAGAATTCCAAAGAGTAACTCCTCGAGTCTTGTGGACCTAAATGGACGGCAATCTCTTTCTAAGAGTTTTAACGCTGCTTCAATCCCAAGGCTAAATTTAAACTCGAAACTTTGGTTAAACTAGAAGATACTCATGTCATCTCATCTAAGCGTTTTTTTGAGTATGTGGTATATATACATTCAGCAATGAACTTAACCAATAATTGATACAAAAATTAGTTTAATTACTTTTACAGGAGAGATGTGATGGCTGGTGTAACAACCGGCGAAGAGAGATGATGGGAATGTTGACATAGTTCACATTAATTAACGATCATTTTAATTCAATCCATTATGAACGGCTTTTAAAATTTCATCAGGTTAATCATATTCGTAATTGAGTCATTTTCGTCATCATTACAATGAATGGTACAAACAGTGAAGTTCAAGCAATTGTCAACTAAATCATATTAGTAATTTTGAAGCTTTTGATCAATAATTGTCAACTAAATCCATCATATATGCAATTCCTATTAATTATATTTAGATTAATAAGCTGCATACCGTCCCTAATTATAAGACTCTTTTGAAAAAAAATTGATCCTTTTTATAAGAGCCCTTTAGAATTTTCAATTACATTAATTATTTCTTTACCAAATACCTCTATTTATTTTGTAGCTTTTTCTTCAAACAATAATAAATATTATGCTAAAAACATAAACTAATTCTCTCTCTTAGAGATAAAATTATAAAAACAATAGTATAATTATACACAAATTTAATACTATACTACCAAATTTAAATCCATCATATACGCAATTTCTATTAATTATATTTAGATTAATAAGCTACTTACCGTCCCTAATTATAAGACTCTTTTGAAAAATAATTAACCCTTTATATAAGATCCCTTTAGTATTTTCAATTACATTGATTATTTCTTTACCAAGATACCCTTATTTATTTTGCATCTTTTTCTTCAACCAACGATAAATATTATGCTAAAAACATAAATTAACTTTCTTATTTGTATTAATAGAATTTAGATGGAAGTTATAAATTTTGTTCCAGCACTCATAAACAAATTCTAGATTTAGCTTGTATGTAAGAAGCGGAAAATTTTCATCAAAAGAATCTATATATACATGTATTCTAACCTACATTTTGTTTATGTGTCACCTCACCAATTTCCCCTTTCTAACTAATTTTCTATAAGCATTCACCATGTGGCTCTCTCTTTCCTTTTTCCCTATTTTCCATCTATTTATTACTAAATGTTTACATATGTTCATTTCTATAATAATTCTTAAA
>Ga0228711_1008573_pt1 | contig 14248 bp, 5 predicted proteins | sample MedpolnodulmetaG_2_FD_177996 | JGI IMG/M metagenome (GOLD analysis project Ga0228711, IMG submission 177996) | Root nodule microbial communities from Medicago polymorpha collected in Santa Monica, California, United States - brown nodules | ecosystem: Host-associated > Plants > Roots > Nodule...
GTTTTTTCATACATATATATATATATATATATATATATATATATATAGTTGTTGCTTGCTTGCCTTGCGCAATTCGGTGTTGGTTTTTGAGTGAAGGAAGGACACGTGTTTTGCAGCATCTACCAACGCAAAGGTACTCACTCACTCACTATTTGTTTCTTACTAAGTAGAAATTACCATTTGCAATAAAATTATTTATACAAGCTCACTCTTTCAGAAACATCCATACATTGTACTATTATTATTATCACCTTTATTATTAATTTGAAGACTTACTTCCTAGTTTCTCAATCATATCCTTGTACATAATTGCAGTATCTCATATATATATTTAAAGACACTAACTAATTATATCTCTGAATCAATTTTGACATAAACTAATTATTAATAAAAAAAATGAAATAAAGTTCACGCGACCGCACGCACGCACCCACACACAAATAAACATAAACTAATCTTGAGAATGCTACCCTCTTTTTAGAAATCATATGTTCCAATAACACAATTGGAAAATAAAAAAAATTGTGAAGAAAATATTTAAAGTCACATAATATATGAGATAAAGGGATTGATAATTAATTGTCCAAATTAAAATTACATCAACATGATACATTTCTCTTTTAGATTCAAGGTCAAAACTATTATTATGAGCCACACAAGCACTTTGGAGCAGTATGCTAATTACATAACTGTAGATGAAACCCAACAAAGAAAACTTTTCTATTATTTTGTTGAATTTGTGACTGATTTGGATTCAAAACCATTGGTATTATGGTTAAATGGAGGTAAGGGTTCAGTTCTGTTCCTATTTATTCTTTCAGAAACATACATACATTGTAATCTCTAGCCTACTCTAATATCTTATACTGATTTATCATATTATCTTACTCTTGGAACTGTTTTTCATATTTCCTTAAATCATCATTTGTTTTCTTAATTAATTAATTAAGATTAAGTGTTTTGTCATTTAGGATTAGGATGACATCCAGTCCAACATATATTTGAACATATTGATTTCCTAAAAGCTTAAAATTTTCAACTTAAATCAATCACTCATACTCTTTCATTTCTTCTAGTTTATAGAAACAACTTAATTCTTCAAATAGCTTCGGTTTTACTTTCGACTGTACTAGTATTATTCATCTGTACTTCAATATTTGTACACTTATGGGAAAAAATGTATGCCTATGTTGTTTCTTGTTTTATAGGATGGTAGGGATTGAAAGTCACATGTTTACCCCTGACACATACTATAAATAAGAACTTAGCTTCATAAATCAAGATACACTGACACACACTACCTCAACTCTCAACTCACCACTACCACTTTTCTTCTTCCTCTTGAAGAACCCATAACTTAATTTCGTAATTACTATTATTCCATTCCATTTGTGACAGCAGTGAATTGAGACAATCACAATTCACAGGTAACCACTTAACTCAGTTTTTGTTCTAATTATCCTATTCTATTTTTTGCTGTTCCACTAATCATGTAATGCTTTACCATATATATATAGATGCTGCTTGCTTGCCTTGCGCAATTCGGTGTTGGTTTTTGAGGGAAGGAAGGACACGTGCTTTGCAGCATCTACCAAAGCAAATACTTTAAAAAAAATTATCACTAAATATTCAACTGTGTGATTTTATCACTAAATTTGTTTAAGAAAAAATAGCATTCCACCTAAAATTTTTGTAAAATATTAAACTAATTAACATAACTATTTAAGGGTTTTCTATACATAAATTGTAATTAAAATGTGAATTTAAATTTACATAAACTTTTGTTATCAAAGGTCTTTGCCATTTCGTTTCTTTACATATAACAATTTTAAGTTAGAGAGTTACACGTTCCATTTACATGGCGTGTGCTTTGTCAAAAAAATAAAATTACATGGCGTGTGTTGGTTTGGTATTATGCCTATGAGGTATTGCGCTGCTATTTGATCCTCTCTGGCCACAGTTTTCAATTTTTGTAAAAAAATATTTATTTACTCATGCTTTGACCCGACCGGTTCGCTAAAACCCGCGGTTCATCTATTTTCAACGGTTTTGACCGGTTCATCAGTTCTATTACTTAACATATCTGATAACCAGATCGGACCGATTACCGCACCGATTCCCGGTTCGACCGGTCGGTCCAGTTCGGTTTTTAAAACCATGTGATTTATACTTTCCAATGGTAAATGCCACCATGATGTTTTGTTACTAATTGTTATTGCATACTTATGTTACATTTTAAACTTAAAACTATAAATTTAATCGACATAATATCGCTCAAGTCTTTGTGAATACGATAACTCAATTTACTACTTTTTAGAGCAACGATTTGATGTTTCAATGAAAATGCTCACTAGAGAGTAAATCAAGTATGAACTAAAAGAGAATTGATTATGTATAAAGTAAGTGTGGATTACTAAGATAATTGATTACATGCTGATTGAATGACAATCTTTTGCAACACCAAGTCTCTATAGTCATTACTTTCTCATTCAGACCTTCCAATTATGATTTAACATACACTAAAAATTATATGTATATGATGAAAAGTCCATGCATGTAGGACTGCAATCATAGTGTGTCCACTTGTTTAACCGTAAGACATTCGAACAGCAGGTGCACCAATGTCAAGAGAAGAATTCTTTCTTCCAGTTAATGCGTCAAAATTTACATGTATGGAAACAAAACAATAAGTAAAATAACTGTGCCAAATCAAGTCAGCAAAATGCACTGTGCAACAATGATAAGTCCTCAGGAGATAACTCAGCCTTCCGGAAGATAACTCCCAAACCATATGGAATGTATCTACTAAACGTATATATTAGGAGTAAAACGAAATTTGAGAACTTAAAAATATTAAGTGGGTCTAAAAAGAAATCATAAGAGTCCTAAATTGCTCAAGCCCATTACTCCTCACATATTGAAAATTTACATATTAGCTTGACCTCATTGGGAGAATCCTGCTCTTTACCCAAAAGTAAATGTCCATATTACCCTTGCGTGAGTTAACTCACGCTACGTGCTGTTTATGATTAGGTATTCAAATTATTTTATTTGCTTTATTCTAAATTATTTTATTTACTTTATTCTAAATTATTTTATTTACTATTTGTTCACTTTATTCTAAATTATTTATTTGTTATAATCTAATTTATTTATGCACTTGAAATAAATTCGAAATTAGAAAATAAATTCGATTTTTTTCTAATTCAATATTTATTCTAATTTTTTTATTCATTAAATGCAAAATTAGAAAATTCTCCTCGATTTTATTTATTCAATATTTATTTATTCAATACATAATCATAAACATAAAATAAATGCAAATATAAATACAAATAAAAAATAAAATTAATAAATATAACAACTCTCGTTTTATTAATATTATTCAAACATTACAATAAGCAATACATATATTTTATTTGAATTCACTAATCTACTTAATATCTGTTTACCCTCTTGGGGTAAAAAGTTATTTTTACCCTCTTCGGTATATAACAATAGCTCTTGGGGAAAATAGTGATCCGTCCTGTTGGAGAAAAAGACATCAAGATCCCTTGAGGTAAATTTAAATATGGTTCCTTTTATACCCCCATGATGATTCTTTTTATCCACGGTAAAAAGATTTTGGGAGTAAAAGGAAGCAAACCTAATTTTACCTCAAGAGATGATGCCTTTTTCCCAACCCGACGGACCACTACTTCCCCCAAAAGCTACTACTGTTTACCTAAAGGGGTATAAAGAGTCTAGAGACTATAGAAGCAAAAAAGAAGAAGAGAAAGAGGGGGAGAGAGTGGGAGGAGATAATGTGAGGAAAAGAGGAAGTTTGTGAGGGTATTTATAGGTGGTTCAAGGTAGCATGTAACACCCTACTTCTATTTAAGCGATAATACACGCGAATAAATAAATATTCAAGAAATAGATGCTACGTCTACGTATAAGCATTCAAATAACATGTATATATAATTCCTCAAAAGTCACAACGGATAAAAAGTCATACATCTCTAGAATATACATGCCATAGTATCGATATAAAATCATAATATAAACCTCCAAGTTCCGACAAATGGGTAAGTCTCCATAACAAATAGTTCAACAAAATAAAAGACGACTTCCTAATCAGAGCCTAACTAAGACTCCAAAGACGAAAACGGAGATAGCTCCCGCTATCCCGGCACTCACCAAGCAAACTAACCCTGCATTCCGTCTACCCATTCGTACAAACAGGTAGGCGGTCAAAACCACTGGGGGTTAGCTTCACATCAATCATGATCAATATATAAAATCACAAGCATGTAATAGTTCATACATATTATATATAAGCATGTACTTGTACAATTCATATTTATTATCATTATCAAATAGTAATCAACAACTAAGTTTACCAAGATACATACACACCAATCACAACAATCGACAAATTTCATCAATACACAATCTACAAGGTCACATATACCATTAAGACATGTTCCACAAATCATTCAAATGCATGCAATGTTCTAGACTCTTCTAGATGCATGCGGTACCAAATCACCTCAAGGTCGTCACCTTCGATGCAACAAACACATCGTATGTAAGATTTCACACCCCGTCTTACATTTTGGATATCAACATCCGTCACCATCAGTCATGTAATGCATGAACATATGACTCAACTCAATGCATATGTTCATACTCAACAATATCACCACTTTATCACCAAACATATATGCACATGTCAATTCATCAACCATTCACCATCATTCGACATATATGCGATCACCACAACATATACAATTCAACTTTCACCAACCCTATCTCAACTAGCCAACATATGTTAAATTTACTTAGGATTTCTCTAAGACTCACGCGGAGTAGTTCATCATAACTCAAAAACCGTAAAACATTTTCAAGTCAGACCAGCGACATTGGAAAGCTATTAAACTTATCTAAAACTTCCATGTTTATATCAAAAGTCAATTCAAAACAGAAAAGTGTAAAAAGGACACAAAACGCAAAACAGAAAAACTAGAACTGAGGCAACTCGCCTCCCAAGTAGTCCAACTCGCCGTGGCGAGCAGAGTACCCTCTCTGTCACCACGTTGCTCGCTATGGTGAGTGGTCCTGCTCGCCGTGGCGAGCAAAGCATGCTCTCTGTCACACTTTTGCTCGCTGTGGCGAGTAAGCTTACTCGCCTCGCGAACCATGACAGTGTTCTGTCGTGAAATCTCATTTTTCATCCCAAAATCCCAATTTTGAATCCCCCAAGCCCAAATTGGTTTCCAAAGCTTACCCAAACGTTTTCAGACATCAAAAGAGGTTCAAAATCGTATAAAATTTAAGTTAAAACACCTTTTTACCCAAGAATCACCATTTGACCCATTTTGTGAAAAATCCCAAGAACAATCCAATTCTCACAACAATCTCAATGATTTTGATTACCCAAGGTTCTAATCATCAATAATAACACAACATAACAGCAACAGGGACAGTCAATATGATTTCAACAACAATCTATCAACAACAACTTCATATTTCATCTATTTTAAGTGGAAATTGCAAGTTATACATATAAGCATAGTTTGAGCATGTAATTTTATCATCAACAATTCATTTAACACCAATTTCACATACTCAAACATCACATCAAAGCATAAGCACGAATTTCATCATAAAAATCAATTTATACAAATAAGCACGTATGGGTTTAAGAAGAAAAAGAGATTATACAAGGATTATGAATGAAATCTAGCCCGCTTACCTTAAAGAGTAGCAAACCTAACTCAAGCTTCAATTTTGCTCCTATGGTTCACCAATTCTTCTTCTCTAACCCCTTTCCTTTCTTAGCCTCTTTCTCTTTCTTCTTCTCTTCACTTGCAAATGATTATTCTAACCTAGGTTTCCAAAGACAACTCTTATATAGTCTCTATAGTTGGGCCTAACCCAATTTGTATTCTAATGGGCTCACAATTCTTATAAATTAACCCCCTAGTTTCTATCCACTAACGGCTAAGTGTTATCGAATAACTACCGGTCAAAAATTAATTACCGCTACTGAATAGTAATTTAGTAAAAGTAAAGGCCCTCACTATAAACACTTAAATCTCACCATAAAATCACTAGTTTACCCTCCACTCACACTTCTATAACGAAATCTACTAATCCTAACCCAAAATACACACAAAGGCAATTAATCACATACCACACAATTATATACACATAAAATCAATTAAATTAATCTAGCGAAAAATTGGGCTGTTACATAGCACAACACTTAATGAGGTCAAAAAACGTGAAAAAACTTAAAAAAAAACGTGTAAAAACCATTAAAATACATTGACCACCGTCCAAACAACGTGCGTTCTTGAGCTGTAACCACCGGCCAACTAGCGCTAGTTAACTCGCGCAGAGACTCAGTGGTGCGTGACTTAAGTCACGCTGAGCTATAAAGTGCGTGAGTTAAGTCACGCTGCGTGACTTAACTCAGGTAAAGTATACACTAGCATGACTTAAGTCACGTAAGGATATTTTAGACATTTATTTTAGGAATGAGCAAAACAGTTTGGGTAAAGAGCAGAATTCTCATTAGGAAGTTGATAAAGAAATACTAAAATATTGTCAATTTATCATGTTGAGCTCTCGATTGATAGACGGATTACTCCACACAACATTCAAAATTCACATATGTAAATTACACTAATGGTGTAAAATTATTAGGTGTAAAACTTAAAAGTTCTTAAAAATACCTTGAGATGCATATGAAATTGAATGTGCACAAACATGTATGTCATGCAAAGCTACAGGGCACTACTTACACAACATTCATGAAAAGCAACAAGTGGCTTTAATTGGTATTTTTACATATAACATGCTCGATCACTGCAACTTAATTACTTTTCCCATTCTAGGAAAATTACAGCATGCAACCCCACTACTTTCAAAATAAATTATCAATGAGGTGAGGTTGGAGGAGATAGACATATGAGAAAGTAGTATTATGCATTTTTAGTGTTTTTTTTATCTCAATATTCCATACGTTAAATTAATTATGTTCTCTTATTATCTTGTTAATAAAAGGATATATTTGAGTCTCCACAAGTTCTAGTTCAACCGACAAAATATCAAAATTGTAACGTCGAACACCATGACTTGCGTTTGAACCATATCCCCTCAAAATTGGTTTAAAATAAAACGGGAGGCCAGAATCACGTAATTAAAAATTGATGGGTCCAAAGTACAACTAAATATTGTGATTATGTAATGCTCTTTTTATTGCGTTAATATTTGTAAATTATCAACGTTTTTTTATGAAATTTGATTTTAATTATATTTACGTGTATGCGTGACTTTCAAATTATAACATCTTTAATTTTTTTTCAATAATTCCAGCAATTTAGAAAATACATTCCTTTCAAAAAAAAATTGCAAATATAATATGAATCCCTATCTTTATATAAAAAGATAAAAATTGTTTAAGCTATAATTGGAATAATGATATGAATTAAAAATAAAAAAGGTTGGTTTTATGAAACTAGTGACAGGTGTACCTAAGAAAGTTGAGAAAGTGGGTCCAACCCAACGGATATTAAGGAGCACCGAACATAACAGAATTAGTTAGTTTGGGAGAAAAAAGAAAAAATTGTTGTTATTGTTGGTGTAACATTGTTATGTTAGAATGGAGGCATCATCATCATTAGGAACAGGAACAGAAGAAAAAGGAGGAATGTTTGAATATTTCGGTTGGGTTTATCACCTTGGTGTGAATTCTATTGGTCATGAATATTGTCACCTACGTTTTCTCTTCATTAGAGGAAAATGTGTTTCTATGTACAAGCGTGATCCTCATCAGAATCCTGGCATTGTATGTAATGTTTATTATATATTTATTTCATTCTTATCATTTTCAATCCTCATTCATTTCTTCTCTTCAGAAACCCATTAGGCAGGGTGTCATAGGTCCCACACTAATAGTGGAGGAGCTTGGCCCTCGTAAGGTTAACAATGGGGTATGTGTTTAATGCATTTCTTTTCATTTTATATTATATTTCAATGACCGAATGTTTTTCTTACAATAAGGATCAAAGGTAATATATATCAATAGTTATTAGATTGTAGATCAAAACTTACTCGATTCCTTTTCTTCCACAGATTTTTTATGTGATTCGCTTTTACAATCGATTAGACGAGACCAGAAAGGGAGAAGTAAGTTAAAGTTGGAAATCTGCTTGTTTGTTGTATTGCATTATTTTAGCATGCATGTGGGTAATAGTTTATAATAAAGACTCATTTTAGAGTTTCTTCATCTTGTCAAATAAGATTTGTAATAGATATAAAGATTACAAGTTAAGGAAGGGCATAATCGTAATTGATGTATGACTATATAAACATGCATGCCAACCAACATGCAAGCTTGCTTGGGGTAATTGGAACCTAAAGTAAGCTTTCATTTTTCCCAACGAATCCCTTCTCATCTATCACCATTTCTCAACTTTTGCTTTCCAACCTTAATTATGCTCATGTTGAATGGTTTGATGTGGAGTTCAAAAACAATAAGTAGAAATGTAAGCAAAAGCTGGAGAATTGAAACTGTTTCGAATTAAGCTGTTTGCTGCTACAACAGATTAAGCTGTTCCTGCATGGCCTTGTAATGATTAAATTAAGAATGGTAAGATTAAGTTGCTCTATGAGTAGTTTTACAAGTAGTGATTAAGCATGTTTGAATAGATGGGCTGAAGCTTGGGTTGAAGTTGAGTTGGCAGAAGTTGAATTTTAAGCTTAATTCTGTTGATTATTGCTGGGTGTTAGAGGCAACAATTTAAGGAACCATGAGTAGTGACAAGTTCTTAAACTGTGGTAATAAGCTGATTTGGCATGGCAGTTGAGTCATAAGCTAAAAATTGGGGCTTAAGCTGCTGAAGGAACCAGAAGTGCTTAAGTGAGGGAAATGTTTATACATGCTGATTGGTTAGAGAAAGAGTGGAAATAAAGGAGTTAAGCTGTTGTGGGAATTAGCAGAAGCTATAAGCTGTTTGCAAAAGCTTCCAGAAGTAATTAAACTGTCAGAAAAGTGATTATAGAGGATTGTGGCAAAGGTAGAAGTGGTTAAGCTGCTGTTGGGATGAAAGCTAGGAGCAGAATCAATAAGTTGATGCTTAAGCTGATTGAAGTGGCCAGAAATTGTATTGGTGAGTTCCTTTTAGCTTAGAACCCACCATGGGTAGTTGGTTTTGTGAGAATTTTATCATGATATAACTAATTATTAGAGGAACCTAGCTCCCCTATTTTAATGTTTCGCTAGCTTTTAGGGATGAGTAATGAGTTACGGTCAATTCATTTTTAAATTATAGTATGGTATCAAATCCTTCTCTAGACATGATAATGGAAAACCCAATGATGTCTAAACTTGCATAGTTTACATGGGATATGTATAGTCCTCGGTAGAAACGGGATGTGTTAAGTTTTAAAACAGGCTAGGTATATGACAAAAATAACTATAGAAATTCTCTTATGATCCAAGTTTTTAGGTTGTGTTAGATTTTGTTCACGTACGACATATGTAAACTCAAGTTATAGCAGGTGAGCTATTCAGTGGAACTGATTAGGAGGAGCTCCAAGAATACTCTAAGACCTAAAATGAAAATACATTGTGTAAGCTATAATCAGAATCCATCCAAAATGCATCCCAAGTGGCTCCTTTTACGGTTCTCATTTGTTGACCTAATTAATGAGCCTCACTTTGGTTTGGTGACTCGGGCCAATTAAGATGTGATCCAGAGCCTCTCATTTGTCGTCTAGTACAAATACAATCGCACGTGGACTTGGTTACAGCTCATCTGTTGAGGGTGCACGAAGCCGAGACGCGCTTCAGAGACGTTGGTTATTCGTACGAGACAGGTGGAGTTAGAGCACACGCATCTTACCTTACTGTTTTGTGTGGCAAGCCGTGAAGCACTTGGAAGAGACCACAACAAGCTGACTTGCACAGCCTAGTTGAGTGCGAGCTTATCATGACTTGAACAATAAGAAAGTGTTGAGGTAGGACCTGGCTGGATGAGGTGAGCTAGCATAGCAGGAAAAGTCAAACTAATGTAGTTCCGAGGTAAGAAATGGCTGGACGAGGTGAGCTAGCATGACTTGAACAGTTAAACAAGTGTTGTTATGAGTGGTCCTGACTAGTCAAGTTGAAATATTAAGAGCCACGTTGGTCGTCTATATATATCCACATTTCATCAAGCGTCAAGCTTTTTAAGGCGTAGACATTTGTTCTTCATAAGATCGGTCCATACAAGTTCACAGTCCACAAGCGTCAAACATGTTAAGGCGTAGACGTTTATTCTTCATCAAGTTGGTTCACACCAGTCCAGAGTCCACCAAGCGTCAAGCCTATTATCCTATTATGACATAGATGTTTGTTCATCACCAAGTCAGTTGTCCATAGTCTGTCAATTTTTTTTTTTTGTATTTTTTAAGTGCGATGCTTTCTGTACAAAGTAATTGAGTTATAAATGATAGTTTGATTGAAACATTTTTTCAAACTTTCACTCTCATCATCTTTAAATTTTTGAAGTGATTGAAGTGTTAGTCTTGTCCACGCTCCTAATTTCCATATCTCCTCTAAATTTCTGTCCTTAAAAATAGGCACTTGTTACCATTTCTTTTTCTACCGCAGGTATTGCTCTGATTTTGGGACTTCCTCCATCTCTGGTTCAACATAACCACTCTCATCCTCCTACCAACTTGCTCCCTCCATTCCTTCTTCCAATTCGTTTTAACCAAATCTCATTCTCTTACTTTATTCACAAACATGACCTTCATTCATTGTCCTTATATGTCCATTTCCTTAACCAATAATTCAACAAAAACCACACATTCAACACACGCCTTTAATTTTATGCCATTTCAACAAAAAGGTGGGCTGTTGGTGGTTTTGTGGTTGATATTGTTGTTGAAAACAAGTTTAGTCTAAATGTGATAAAGAGTTAGAAGGGACAATGTTGTGTGAAATGGAGTTTTTGGAATATATATCACAAAACGAGCACTCCGTCAACAACCAATGAATTTTGTTCCTTTCGATCAATTTTTGGAATTTATAGTTTTCATATCTAGGATATTGACTCTGGCTGTTTTTGTTAGTAAATTAAAATGTAACATTTATGCAAAGTCCTGACGTACTTCTATATTGCTTTATAAAAAAAAGGTCAATTTTGACTTGGTCTACGCTGATGTGGCACCCTAAGTGAGGTGCCACGTGTTATTTTTTTTATTTATTTTTATTTAAAACTGGCCTTGGGGGCCAAAACTACTACAGTTGCAAAACTTAGGGGGCGGCTTTGTATTTTTTTTCTTAGGGGGCCAAAATCGCAACTTCGTGAAAGTTAGGGGGCGAAAACTGCTATTAAGCCTAAAAAAAATTGTGCAGTAGTAGTAATGTGGATATTCAGAAGTAATACTTACTAATTGATTTGTACATAAACAACTGGAGTAGTTTTATGCAATTAAGAGATCTAGGCATTTCATAAAATCCACAACTCATATATTAACAATTTAGTTCACCTATAATTAGTGTAAATTTCTTTAATCTCACTGTTTCATACAGGTTGAATGCTAGTGTTATAATTGAAAAGCCATATATTTGTATTCGTCATGGACATGTTATTTGGAGTAATAGTTTTAGATAAAGGGATAATGCAGTGCAACGACATTATTTGTAGATACCACACATTTGTCCAATAGTCAATCAAAATGAAATTCCATTATGGCAAAAAAACTCTGCTCATCTAGTAATTTCCTTCAAATGTTACAACCATTCTTCTTCTTGAGGATTGATCAAAGTGCTTTAAGCCTGATTCCCTTGACTAAAATGTATAACAGAAGGTGATATTTGAAATTTTGCATTGAAAAATTCAGCGTTAGTCTATCTCTGTCAATTCCATGAGCATGCAAATGGATATGAATCTATGTCTGTATTGAACAACTTATTAATTTAAAATTGAATGAACCTCTTCATGTTGTGGTGGGTGCTGTTGGTTTTTGTATATTCAGTATAAAAATGATTATTTTTACCTATTTTTTCTTCAAGGTTGCTTGTGCCACGGCTGGGGAAGCACAGAAATGGATGGAAGCATTTGAACAAGCCAAGAGCCAGGTATGAGAAAATAACTGCAAAGTTGCTTGTATATTATTTTAGCGTTTTGTTACAACCCAAAGCTGGTTGTGGTGGAAAATCTCTTTTGTGTGGGGGTGTGGATTGGAGTTTTTAGTTCAAATTTTTAAATATATTGATATTCATAGTACATGAAAATTATTGAAGTTACTTTCTTTCTTTTTTTCTATCTACAAGAATTTGACATGTCATTGAACTATATTCATAACACCATTAGTATGATTGTATTCAATTTATGTATCATCTTTGTAGGCTACGTATGAGCTATCAAGAGGAGCTAGTGCTCGAGAAAGACTAAACCAGGAAACTGAGTATGCATTTTTTTCTCCACGACATATAATTATCCAACCATCTGCTAGATAACATGAACAATATAGTCAGTAATTGTAATTGGTAATTGCTAATGAGGTCTTTTATGTTGGACGTACTTACTGGGAATTCCAATAATTTTAATCATCCTACTCTGTGTTCTTTAATTTTCTTATTATATTCCATCATTTTTTCTATTACAAAATCTTGAAAGTGTGAAAATTTTAGCTCCTTTGCTAAAGCCAGCGTGCGATTTGCTCCTACAAGGCCACCGATTTTGAGAAAATTTAATCTCGAGTTCTTAAGTTTACTAATAAGTTGCTCCATAACTTTCTTTCTATTTAAAACTCTCAAATTCTCATTAATATTAATGGAAGATGTGTAGTTTTTGAAACATTTTTAGGTGGCCTGCCTTAGAAGTCATGTTTTATAACTTGCTATAAATTGGCATGTCACTTATCTTCTATTGTGGAAGGATCAATCTAGAAGGACATCGACCTAAAGTGAGGCGGTATGCCTCTGGGCTGAGGAAGCTTAAAAGAATTGGCCAAGGTAAATTGATAAAATTGTTTGATTGATAATATTCATTGGGGAGCTATTAATGTATTTGACATTTACTTAACAATTCATGACATGTATTTATGATTCTCTTATGCCATCGTTACATTGTGGTTGGATTACATAAACCGTATGTTTTGTATTTAACCAGAGTGAGATGGTGTCTGATATGTATGTTTACTTTCTTATTTTTAAACGGAGAGATTTAAATTATTATATGAACAAAAAATCGTGTAGACTTGTAGTTGTGATTCTGAACTAATAGAGTTTGTATTTTATTTTAACATTATTTCGTAACATTACTTTTCTTCTCTTTCATTTTAAAGGCCCAGAGTCGCTCTTACGGCTATCATCGAAGTTTTTTGGTAGTTCAGATGGGTTTGAAGGGGAAACTGGAGATGCATTTGAAGCACATCAGTGGAAATGTGTTCGAACAATGTCTGGTACTTTACTTTTACCACACACTGATATATGGCTTGAAATAGATTGTAGAAGTGGAAGAAAGAAAATTATGTTGACAATGAGCTGCTGTTTTGTGAGATATGTCCTAGTGAACTTTCTTGTGATGACCAAATAGCTTTGTATCACTCTTCAAATTATTTTTTCTCTCTATTTTGACTTCATTTGAAGTCCTCTTAGGCACCATGAAGACTTTTTTTTTTGATTTTTATAGACCAGCCAACATACATGTTGAATTAGTTTTTACTGGGTGTGACGGGTTTAGATATCAGGGAGGAAACTGAGATAATCCCTACTCGGAGTAAGGAGTTCAATAGATGAATGAACACTGGTGTAGAGTTTATGCAATGAAAGTGAGTGAGAGAGGAAAATTGTAATTGAGTAGTAAAATGAGAGTCCCTTTTCATTTCTTGAAAGGAAATATTCTAACAAAACAAACTCAGTTGACTCTCATTTAAATAGAAATTAAACTAAAAGGTAAAAGTAAAATGGAATTACAACAGACTTATTTTTGTAACATAGGGTTTTACTTCATAGGATAGTTAACATATGTGACAAGCTATAGGCATCTAACATATATGTTTTAGCATGAGGGGACTCTTGATTTCAATCATAATTAGTACTTTTTTTATTTTTTTTCTTTCTGGTACCGTTCACACCTCTTATTTCTTGATAGCCTTTCATAGTTATCATAGATAACCTTGGTTGATTGATTTGATATCAAAATTCAAGGACATCGACCGTTTTTTTTTTTTTTTTTTTTTTTTGTTTTTGTTATAAAGT
>Ga0228711_1008577_pt1 | contig 14246 bp, 7 predicted proteins | sample MedpolnodulmetaG_2_FD_177996 | JGI IMG/M metagenome (GOLD analysis project Ga0228711, IMG submission 177996) | Root nodule microbial communities from Medicago polymorpha collected in Santa Monica, California, United States - brown nodules | ecosystem: Host-associated > Plants > Roots > Nodule...
CATATTAAAGTGGTTTCAGTATTAAAGAGTGGTCTTAGTATCATATTTGAAGGTGTAAATCTCGAACGGTTTTCTACTAGTTAACCGCACAGTTGTAGCTGGACTTGTTTTATCCTGGAGACGGCGTGGTTGATAGTCTGCCTTGCACAATTTTGGGTAGTGCCACGAAACGTCTTAAAGAGAGCGATCTGGTCATGACTCAACCTAGTAGCAACTTCGGTAGATAATAAAATTTGGAAATCCAAATACAACAGTTTGGAAATCCAAAAACAACACAACCAAATGCAATAAAAAATATACAATTAAGAATAATAGAAAAACAAAAAGATAAACATATTAGTGTCGGTCTTCATTTTAGTTTACATGACAAAATATTGAATATTCTTCATTGGCTGTCAGCTTACAATTGATTCGCACTAAAAATGTTTAACTTTTAAATTGGTTTAAATCTGATTCACACTAAGAACAATGTGGTCTCATGTTACCAAATGGAACATGTCATGATCAACTACAAATATGTCCAAGTTAATTACCTACTATGTAGTCATGAAGCAAAAACGATCAAATACATATGTGCTATCATCAACTATGTAGTCATGTTCATTTTTCAAAAAAAAACTATGTAGTCATGATCCATTGGTGCCTTGGAGTTAGTGGTTACTTCATTCATATTGAGTGATAAAAGAGTTGTTAAATATTAACAAATAATAAAAAATCCAACCCAAACTCCATTATTCTCTTTATATATAATATAGATCATATATTTGAAAAATATTAACAAATTCTTATCTTTTAGAATGATACCAACAAAATAGCATCATTATAGCCAAATTTGTTTAAGGATATAATTCGAAGAAGAAAAAATGCAGCTTAAAATAGTTTATTTTCTTTATATATATAGTATAGAATAGTAGTAGTATACACTACCAAAATAAAAGTATAGAATGTTATAGATTTATATAATTTTTGTTTAGTTATTTGAACTAAAATTAAGAGTGGATTACAACACTCTTCCTTAAGATATCCTTATAACATTCTCCTTCCCTCTTGTTTTGAAACACACAATCCTTCCTCAAAAGATGAATTTTAATACATTTGATCTATTTTTAAACTTTTCCTTAAATATATATTAACCTCAGTTAGAAAGAAAGAAAAAAAAACATTTATTCCCAAAATAGCCACCTGCCAATTATCATACTCATTTTTTTCTCCATCAATTTAAGAACATCGAAAGTGAAAACCATCTCCAAACCACCATTCTTTCCAAATAGAGCCAAAGACACATTCAAACCAATAAATACAAAGCCAAATACACATTATCACATCTTCCCTCATTTTCTCTCGCTGAAAAATGGTAATTCTGTACCGACATACTCACTGTCAACACCAAAAAAAACCATCATCAAAGTAGTAGTAAATAAAGATTAGCGATACATTATAGAAAACATGGGTGACAAAAAATAACAACGAGGTTTCTTCAAAAAAAAAATAATAACAACGAGGTTAATATTGTAAATTTAAATAACTGAGTATCTATTTTAATTAATTAAAAAATAGTATTTATTTTCTTTTATTAGAAAAATGAATATCTCTAACAGTGTTAAATGAATCAAACCGTATATTTTAGCACAAGATAGAATGATATGTAATATAAGGATCTCACAAATGAGAGAGTTGTAATTTATTCTAAATTTAGATAAAATGACGTTTTCATTATTAAAAAAATTAGGAATAATAGTAAAAAGATTTTTATTATATCTAAAATTTTATTTTATGGACATTAAACTGTGTATTTTTTAATTGTTTAGGGAGATTATATTTCATGGGAGAAGATTAAACTACTGTATATTTTTCTATGGAGAAATATATTTTGGTCCTTATAAATATTTCAATAGAGCCCTTCAAATTTTCATTCAACTTTTGGTCCCCAAAAGTTTAAATTATCACTTTGATCGCTACTTTTAAGTCAACTTATATATCATTTGAAATTTTTAGTCTTTTTTCGAGTGATGTTTTTTGAAATATTTACTTTTGAATTAAATTCATATTTAACTACATATATTCTCTACAAAATATTTGAGAATTATATATGTTACCAAAATATATAATCCTTCAAACTTTTTGAAAATCAAATTATCCCTAATCACCAGTAACGTTTCTTCTCCGACTCCATACTTGGGTTGTAATATTTAAAAATTGCTTATAAATATATAATATTTTGGCAAGGCTGAAGCAAGCTCCCAATCACTTTTACATGAAAAAATTCAAAACCTAAAACCCAAACTTTTTTTTTGGTACAGAATAAGAGTGAGTTTGTTACTTTAATATGATTTTATCTAGTCTAGTTCATAATTTGATTAATTAATGTAAAACTTCTAAAATCTTAGTAAAAAATTCATGAAGGCTTGTATGAAAGATAAAGCAGAGGGAGAATCTAAATGAGAGTGATAGTATCAAATAGAAAATGATCATCAAGAAAACAAAAAAATGTATGAAGCAGAAACTAGCAAATTTTTTTCATGAAAACAGAAATAAAACAATGATCACATTTGAATTTTGAAAAAATTGTAGACTTACCAACTGTTGATTCAATATCATCTGAATGATATTGAGATTTCTTGATCTTTTCATTCATATCCATATGCGCCGCAAGCCATACGCTTGAGAGTGGACCTTTTCTCACCAGGAATGCATGAGAGTAGAACATGTTGTTCTTCTTCTTCTTGTGTTACTTTCTTGTTCTTTTTCTTCTTGTTTCTTCTTCTTGTTTTTTTTCTTTCTTTGCAAGTAATTTCTATTCAAGGACTGAAATTTGGATCAAATGATTTTGGCGCGGCGTTTTCAGTGTTTTATGAGAAGTTTGTTTGTTGCAAAATTAAAGCACAAAACTTTGGGAGTTTGTTACTACTATTTGTTTGATGAAGTCTTTTAATGCACACGTGTGCCATCTAATGCTACTGAAAAATGCTACTTTGTTTGTTGCTAATAGTTATTTTTTTCTTTATTCACACAACTAAACAAGCCTTTGAGATACATACATAAATTCATCTAAACAATTGTAATTTGCTCAAATCTGTTTATATATTGGCAAAAGTTATGACTGTGTGCTTTAGTTATGTATTTTTTTTTCTTTCTTTATCTCTGTTTTAAGCAATGTCATTTTAGTCTCTAAATGTATAATGATTAATTACAATAATCTCGGGATGTTAGTCAAAATAATTTCAGACGCTAAAATAATCTCTCGGTACTCGTAATATTTAGACTATTTGGACTTGCGAGGTGCACAATTAGACACTGTTTTAAAATGTTAATATATTAAAAAACTATTGCGACTACTCATTACACATTCAAGAATCAAAGTGACTATTATTTTTTTATTTTTTTGGTTACAATTACCCCTTGTTTCTATTGTTTAAGAATTGTAATTGGGGTTTGGTTTTACTTGTCAAACCAGATATTAGTATTTTTTTTTAGATTAATTGATTTGCATTGATGTTGTAATAGAAAATGTAAATTTATCATTCAAAGATTACTGTGACTATTTATTACACATTTAAGGGACAATGACTATTTGTTTCAAGTTATAATTGTAAATTCTTGGGATTAAATCATAAAAACATACATGCCTATGTTTCTTATAAGTTTATTAAATTTTATTCGAATAAAATGTTTCTCGGAATAGAAATTTTTTTCCAACAATAATGGTGGGAATAAAGTTCTAATGGAGATGAGAATAAAATCATGTATAATTTACTTATTATAATCACTATTTTTAAGGTTCCTTAGAACATTATAATGTTAACCAAACATCTTTTTTTCTAAATACCTTAGAATAAAATTTACATCTATATATTTCAAAGAATGTTATTCTTAAGAATAAATTTGATAAACTTGAATCAAACACATATTTAACAATCAAAACCAATAACGCATTGTTGAAATTTTTTGGGTCAACTGTTTGGAAATTATTTAACTTACCAAATAACCTAAACAAACGACACTAATCTTCTAAACATGTTATATAGTAGGGATATGGATGTAAAAATGAGAAGTGGGTGATATTAAAAACAATAGTTTTTTGATTGAATGAATGTTGCGACATAGAAACCCCAAAAAAATGCAAACATAAATCAGTAAACATTAAATGGCATATAGTGCCATGCCATGCCATGCATTCAAACACAAAAATTAATTAGTCACCAATTAGAAAAAGAAAAGAGAAATGATTTTTTTTACTATAAAATACAATAAGATGATAACAAGGTCATCATGATAGACATGCATTGTTTCTTCAAAAATTAAAAATGATAGACATGCATTGTTTCTTCAAAAAAAAAAAAAATGATAGACATGCATTGTAGTTGGCGGTGAGTATCACTTACGTTCGTCTTCTCGACTTCACTCTTCTAAGAACATCCTTTGCAATTATTTTTCAAGCTTAGATTTTGTCTATGTGTCACCTCTACAAAACTATCTCACAGGAAATGTTGTACCAAATTTTTTTTGAGGAAATGAAACAAAATATGTAGACTAAAAATCAGTGTTAGCGTTGTAGACCAAATTTTATTTACTTCAACTAAAAAATCAATGTATCACCTCTACAATTTGGTCACCTCTACACAATATGTCGACCAAATTGATTTTTAGTTGAATCAATTTGGTTATGAGGAAATGGTGCACCAAAGCTTAGATTTTTTTTCTTGAAATAATTATTTTTTAAATAAATCGAATAACTATAAATCCAAACAACCATCAAAATTATCGAATAACTTTCGAAATAAATATTAACTCTAAAAATATAACACAATATCGTGTCTTCCTTCTTTGCAAAAAACAATTATCGTATCTTCTGTACAAAAAAACACAATATCGTATCTTCCTAACCTTTTTACTATTACATCGTATGATATGGTTGCACACACAAAAAAATGATATGGTGACACTATAAAATATAAATAAGACCAAGTTAAATCATTTCAGCTTTGCACACTTGCACAAACAAAATCCTCACTTCATTTTCAAGTCACACCTCATTTATTGATGGCTTTCATTTCATCCTTCTTCAATTGTTTTGGTCCCTTTTCAAATTCATCATCTCAAGTTTCTGATAATGCTGAAAATTCATGTCAAGAGGAAGGAAAAATCAAAGGGAGCTCCAATTGTAGTCTCTTATTTCTCAGTTAACTATTACCTCTCATGCTTGTAGAATGAATCTGCATCTGCTTCATATCAAAAATTGCAATCTACAATTTTTTATTTACTTGGTTCTTGATTTTATTTCATTTTATTTTTCTTGTTTTCTATAAGAAAAATTATATGATTCTTCCAAAACTTATTGTAGGCTCATGTTATTTGACATGATTTGAAATTTATTTCATTAATAATGTGCCCTTACTTACTTGAAAAAAATATATGATTCCGTAAAGATTTTTTTTTGAAAGAGCAAAAAAGAAATTCCATTAATATAGATGCACAAGGTGTGCCAACAACGAACAGGACTACATATACAACATATAATTTGATATGTTAGGGCCACTATATGCCCAACCAAAAAATATGGACTAGCCTCCCCACAATAAGGATTTAGTAAATACTAATTGATTTCATTTTTTGGGTATAACAATTATGGTTGTCTATTACTTTGGCTTTTATTACAAGTTGATTTCACAATTTTCACATTTTCATGAACGTTGTACACTTGTGTCTACAAAGCACCAACTTGCATTATTTTATTAGTTCTGCATCTTTCTTCAAAACAATATGAGCTTGGTCACTCAAATCTCCATATTAATTCTCACCATCTTCTTCCATGGGACAGATCACTTAATCTCACAAGACATGAATATTTCCATGGAAGTTATCATCATCTGCAAAACTAGACTCACCTCCCATGCAATATGAATCTATTGAATGTTTCAATGCTTATCAAGCTCCATATCATAACATAAACATTTCAATAAGTGTGGTTTTTATGGGCACCGAGATTTGAAATGGTCATAATATTATATGGGTTATCAATCAATCTTTTTAATGAATATATAAACTATTATTTACATTGGTGATGATACTACACATGCTAGCAATTTGAGTGAGCTTTGCAGTGGTTTAACAACGTGGTTTCTCTTTTTTCATTGATAAAACACGTCGTTTGAACACTTTTTTCAACACTCTCATCATTGTATGACCCACAACTTTAAGTAAATCTATTTTTAAAGTGTGAGATCTATCTTGATTAAGTTGATAAAAAATATGAATGATAAAGAGAGTGGTGTTAGCATCATTATTCTCGTATAAAATTTATGTTCAACTTTGACTTTCCATGCACTTTTTGTTCGGAACCAATCTCTCCATACAAGTGAGAGAATCTCACATTATAACCAACCTCTCCAAAAAAAATAAACTCTCTCATTATAAGTTCATACCTTGGGTTAAATAACAGCACATTTAGGAGAGATTTCATTTCAAGTCCTTAACATAATAACGAGTCCATAAAAAATCACACTATTGAAATCTCCACGGCTACTATGCAAAATTGAAAGTTACAAGTTTTTTTCTTTTTATTACATATTTAAACATAATCTAAATTTTAAAAAAAAGAACATAATCTAATTGAAATAATCAATACGTGGAGTACGTTTTGAGATTCATATTAAAAAAAGATTCATAATCTAATTGTGCTACACTACCACTTAATTTCTTGATGAATTTCATATTTTTATTGATTTTATGGGTTTAAATCAATCTTAATTTAAAGTAGGAGGAGGATATTGGCCCCGTTTGTTTTGGATTTTTTTTGAAAAAAAATCTATTTTTTTATCTAAAAAAATCACTTTTTTATTTTTCTAGTGTTTGTTTTAGATTTTTAAAAAATTCATTTTGTTAAAAAAAAATCATTTTTAGCCTCAAAATGAAAAGCTATTTCAAGTAGCTTTTTCAAAATCTAATTTTTTCTAAATATAAGGAACTCAAGTGTAAGAGCTTCAAATCTTTTAAAAAAAAAATTATGATAGTAAACAAACATAAAAAACTTTAATTTTTTTTTAAAATCTCAAAAAAAAAACTCTAGATTCTTTTAACTCAAAATCTATTTTTTTAAAGCTGAAACAACCGCACCCATAGTATCCTACAAATCCCAAACAACAACCCAAATAATTAAATGAAATCTAATAATCTCATATATGGGTTGTTGTGAGAAGAATAAAATTGTGAAGATGATGAATGATGGCTTCAGTTTTGCCAAACATTAAAATGGTGGCGACGTTTGATGTTGAGTTTAGTCTCGTCAGTATCTAAACTTTAGAATATAAATGAACCTTAGTTAAAATTTGACATTGCTTTGTGGTGGTGTTTAAAAGCAAAAGAACAAGAGTTGAACTTACAAAAGAATTAAAAGAATATAATGAAGATGATGACTCTAATTACATTTGTTTCTTTTTTACAATTTATTCATGAAGATGTAAAACTTGAAGAACATAATGAAGCTAAGTTCCAGGTTTTCTCAAATTCATGATCAATTTGAGAAGATAAAGTGAGAAGCAAAGGTTTTTATTAGGTTTAAGAGTGTTATTAGTGACTAGAGAGCGAATGATGTTGGATATTAAGATTAGAGGGTGTTATAGGTCCCTAATTATAAACACTTTTTGAAAAAAAAAATTGTCCCTAAATATAAGCTTTGATGCAAATTACTAGATGCATTTATTTATTTTTTCTAAACATATCCCTAATTAATAATGCTAACTTATTTTGAAATATAAAAAGTCAAATTTAATACACATACAAACAATTCATAATTTAGTAATATTCACACATAAAATATATTAATTATACTAACAACTTTTCTTTAAATTTTTTGAAAAGGGTAAAGAAAGCTTATACATGGGAACAAGGAAGTAATAGATTAGAGAGTTGGTGATGATCGTGGATTATTAATGGGTTAGTCGTTGTCATTAATTTCCTAGTAACAAGATCAAATGGTAAGCTTAATTTGGAGATTGTTTCGTATTATTTATTGGATTTTTCTATGAAGAAGATGTGGAACAAGGTTGATGAATATATGAAGAAGATGATTAGATGATGAAGCTCTATTTTCTTGATTTTTTAATTAAAGAATAAAATTGATTTGTTGATTTGGAAGCCACATGCCCACATCAACATCAAAATTTGCCACACCAACCTTCCTTTAACGGAGTTGCATCAAAAGAGTGGCATTGTAAACGTTACATACATAAATAATAAATTTAAAACAAAGATAACTAATGTTTTATAAACGTTAAATTTAAAGGGCTTCTGATATAATTTAATCTATAATATCTTGAGATGTATCTATTTATACCAACAAAATAAGTGATACGAATGTGAGTGCTCTTAAACCAATCATGGTATGTTCAAGGGTCGATTTTTTTAAAATCTAAGTTTTAAGACAATATCAAAAAGTATACTGCGCTAATCACCCGAGTCAAACTCCAAATACACACTACACTCTTTTTTTATTTTTTTATAAGTCCATTTTTGTATTGAAAAATGGAATGTTCAATTTAAGAACTTTTTGAAAATTTCAAGATTTGTTATTTTTTTAGGGAATAAAAGAAACACTTCTTTTACTAGTCACAATTATGTAGAAGAAAAATTGTTCGAATGATGATTTTCAGTAGATTCATTAATTACATATTTTAGTAGTCACAATTATGTGACTAGATGTGATTTTTAAACCTACGATCATAGTTGGTCCGCTCTGTTTATTTTAGGCGGGTTATTTATAAAGATAGACAAAATAGAGTAAATTTATCAATGTGCCGTCTCTTTTACTCTCTCCGTTTGAGTGTCGTTTAAGGTTTTGGCATACAAATTAAGAAAAGAAATGAAATAATCATTAGACATAACACTTTTACTAAACTGCCTTAATTTTATAAGAAAAAGACAAACTTAAAGTTACATTGAAAATTGTGTGAGAGAAAAGTTGGAGTGTTTATTGAAGGTAAAGTCGGAAGTAAAAAATTAAAGTTGTATTAAAAATATAAAATGACATTCATTTTAAAACAATTTTTTTTGATTAAAATGACACTCATTTTAAAACGAAACGAATAATATTTGTTAATGTTCCAGTTTCTAAAGGAAACGAGCTTAGTAATTTTTTTTGAATCAATGACCTTAGTAATTTAAAATCAGCCAAAAGGTAAACAAGGTGTTGTCAATAATTTTTTCACCTAAAAATTGTATTCTTGTATTGAAATAATAAAATTTAAAACTTTTAAGATCTCAATACACAATTTAAAATTAAATTAAAAAAACCTTAATATTTCCCTTAAGGCTTAAATAGGTTTTTCATCCCTACAAATATAGGCCATTTGAATTTTCGTCCCTGAAGTTACTAATTTTTCCATTTTGCCATTGCAAATATTAATAATTTGAAAAATGGTCCTAATTAAATTTGATTAGTAACTTCAGGGATGAAAATTTAAATGGTCTATATTTGCAGGGACGAAAAATCTATTTAAGTCAACCACCTCGCTCAATCATCACTTGCCACATGAGCACCACGTCGCTAAAGAAAACCCACCTTAGCAAAAAAACCTAATTATAACAAAAAGTCAAATGATTAAATTTTACAGTGGCAGATTGAAAGGATTAACAACTTCAGAGACGAAAATTCAAATGATCCATATTTGCAGAGACGAAAGATCTATTTAAGTTTTCCCTTAATTAAAACGGACACTCATAGTAATAATTGAAACACAACCACACAGTGTTACACACACAAGACAAGACAACAACCTTAATTTAAACCCAACAATTTTCTTCACTGCAAAACAAACCCTGTCTCCTCAATCTCTCCAAAAAAGTAGAATAATTGAAACACGTCTTACACACACAAACACAACACGAGACAACAATCTCACATTTTCTTCACTCATCAAAACAAACCCAACATGGCTCTTGTTCAAAAAATCCCATCTTTCATTCCAAATCACTGTTTTCTAATCAACCAACGCCACCACATTTCCTCAATCACCTGCACAACCTCATGTAATCGCACCCTTTTTGATGATTCAACTAGTTCAATCAGAGAGGATGGTGATATAGCTTTACAGCTTCCAGAGCTGAGAAAGCTTGTTAAAGTATTGAAAGAAAGTGTAGTGAAGGGGAGTGCTGATTTGTTGTTGTATGATAGATTGGTTGGCAATGATGTTTTGGATATCATAGTAGAACTCAGCTATGGAAAGTTACTGTCTTTTGTTAAGTGGGGTTACTTTAGTTTTTGTGTTGGTTTTTTGTTTATTATTTTAAGCATAATTTTTCTATGATTATTACATGTCAATTTATGAATCAGACATACCGGACACAATCTTGACACCGACACATAGAAACCAATAATAATTTTAGAAAATTGAACTAATTGTATGTAATTACATGTGTCAATGTTGTGTCAGACAAGACATTCGGACTCACCTTCAATCTTTAGTGTCGGTTCTTACATAGATGTGAATTACTATATCCCTTCTTTTTTGTGTTTTCCAAAGTAGGATTGTTTTAATTTTTGGTTAGTTATTTGCTTAATCCAAAAATAACATGCTTAGATGTCAATCTATGAAGCACACATACATCATCAAATACCATGCAAACAAGATACTGACACTGACATGTAGATACTGATAGTAGTTTGTAAAATAGAAGTGATTGAATATATTTCCATGCGTCAGTGTCCGATCAATGTGTCAGACGTTGAGCCATGCCTTAAATATAAAGTGTTCGTGCTATATAGATGTCAATTCATGTATCCCTTTTTAGGATTTTGTTGTTTTTTCACTTTCTTTTATATTTTAGGATTCGGATGTGATTTTTATTTTGCTGGGATAAAGTTGTTTTGGTTACTTGATACTAATGAAATGCATTTTTGTTTTTGTTTGATTGGTGAACTTGTGGCAGAAGTAAATACACGAGCTTCTTTTGAGTTTTGCAGAAGTAAATACACGAGCTTCTTTTGAGTTTTGCAGAAGCTAGGGCTACTGTTGTGAGACTAAAAGGGGAAGATCCATTGATGAGTTATCATATAAGATTTTTTCTAGTGTACGATATTATTGGTGAAGGAGTGTAATGCATTAGATTGTTTTGGTTTGTATGATGAAACATGTCTGAACATTGTTTTGTATTTGTAGGTGTTTGGGAGAGGTGGGGAGGAAATGGATTTCTTGCAACAGCAACAGCAAGGTATCCATGTGAAAGTTATTCCAGGTACGCTGCTGATCAGTGTCTTTATCTTTACAACGTTGACACTGGTAGTAAGTTTGAATCATCATTGATATCAATTGGTGCTATTGCTCCATTGTTGTGTCTGTATGTGTGTCTGAAAAATGCTATTTCATGCACAATTTTTCATAATATTCCTGGTTTTTCCGCACTAACTTTGTGTCTTAATATATGAGAGCAAGGTCCTCAGTTACTTTCAAAATTCATTTTTTCTCTTATCCCACCAATGCACTGTTATACATATTTATTTTTGAACTTAATTCAGAATAATTATATCATATTCCGAATAACTTTTCGATAAAATTAGACACGTGGTAAAAATGTTTTCATTTTCATCGGATGGATTCATTATGGAAAATAGTTAGTTATTGAAAGTTGAAATGGTTCTCAATCAATCTAGAACAGACATATCTTGAACTTTATATAACCTGTAGGATGTAGCCATTGGTAAGTAGCAACTTTGTTGTTAGTACAACTGCCAACTTATATTGGAAATACAAACTGCTTCCTTTATTTTGCAATACATTGTTAAATTGGCATAGAAAGATTATTGTTTTAAAGAAAGTGGTTTATTTTTCTTCAATGGAAAACAATATGGATTTAATTCACTTGCACGATCATTGTAACAAAAATTACACTGTCAATCTATCATGATTGTCAGATCATTTAAAACGTTTGACTTCAATCACAACTATTTCTGAAGCCACACATATTTGATTGGTTGTAAGTTTGTAACTTGTTGACAATGTATTTTTTTTGCATAGTGACTGTGTATTAAAATTAAACTAAAACAGTATATGCATGTGCGTACACTAAAATGAACTGGGACTCGTCAAAAGTGAGTATGTGATCCCTACAATATATACTTGAGTTATTGAAAAGGAATGCAAAATGAAAGCTTGAAACGTTGTGCCTGCATGTGTTATTGTATTGTTATAATTATCACTTTTTAGCATGTGAGAGTCATGGATGCAATGTTTTCTCTAAGAAACGGTGAAAATAAAAGATGGTTGGTGATTATAAATTAATTAGTTCTCATTGGTTGCAGGTATAACAACAGCATCTGGAATATCAGCAGAGCTAGGGATTCCATTAACTCACCGCGGTATTGCAAATAGCGTGAGATTCCTAACGGGGCATTCGAGGAAAGGAGGAACCGATCCTATATTTGTATCAGAAAAGGCTGCAGATCCTGATTCTACCTTGGTGGTTTGTATGGGCTTGTCAACTTTCCCTTCCCTTTCGCAGAAACTAATGCATCATGGTTTGTCACCTCAGACCCCAGCTGTAGCCATTGAGCGAGGGACCACACTTCAGCAGCTCACGGTAAGTTTGATCATATCTCCCTTTTCACAACATAATTGTTTTCTTTCTATTGATATAAATCAAGTTACTAACTAACATTTGCCATTCCAAAAATATAACAATCGAGTTACTAACATATCCAGTTGGTTTATGATAGAAATGACCATTTTCATTTTAAAAGAAATATATGTGAATAATTAGTATGATATCTTAAAGATTGCAGTAGCTTGAAATATTGAATTTCAATTTCACTTCTATTCTTTTCTGCAATACGTAAGATCATGTGAGCATGTGTGCTGAGAAATAAGAAAATCAGCTATCAATATGATAAATTGGTTCGAGGATTTTTTTTTACTCGTAGAAGTTCATTTGCTTAAATTATATGCAGACGACAGACATTTAACTTTAGACTGAAATTCATTCGCTTATATCTTTATCCTTAGAAATATGAAAACGTAATATATGAATAGAGAAACATAAAACAACTTAATTCATTTAATGGATTGAATGTGGAAACTGAGAAGTGTGAATGAGCATCTGACACTTTATTAAGAGCATCTGAATGAGTTAGGATCTAGACTTAAAGGGAATTTGAATAGTTAAGAGGTGTTAAAGCAATTACTTAGTTTGTAATGTGGTTGCTCAACATGTTAATAGAAGTATACTATTTTTGTTGTAGTTTTGGTTATTCTTAGCAAAATATCCCTCAAATAAGGAGTGCTCCTTTATGAATCTTCTGAATAACTCCTGTCATTCTTTTGCAAACTTCATTCTTATGATTACTCAATACTGTTCTGTTCCGGGATTTCTTTCTTACTCAAAGAAAGGATCCTAACAGAATGGTTGTTGTTGACAGTTGACTGATAAGCAAGAATTCATCTCAATGACTGATTATTATCTGCAATCATGCAGGTGTTTGCAGAACTTAAGGACCTTCGTGAGAAAATTGCATCTACTGGATTGGAGTAACCGACACTGCTAATAATAGGAAAAGGTGTTGAGTTATCACCATTTTGGCCAATGCCTACAAAACAAGAATCATCTTTAATGCAAGCATGATGAGTTTTTATTGAAACATTATTACTGTGAAGTGTGAAGCTTGTGAAGATGAAGGATTACCTTTGCATCAAAAGGGTTTAAAGTCATGTAATTTGAGTGTATTTTCAGATGTTTGGCGAAACGAAGAACTTTGCACTTGGATTGCGGTTTCTATTGAACTTGTTGGGTTTGTATTTCGGAACAAATTTTGATTCAACATGTTCCATATTGGAAATAAAACAAAGTGATGCACTAATTTTGATCATTTTTTAACGGTGGAACAAAATAGTACTCTGGAATGGTTTCATTTGAGGCCATAGCTACTTGGATTGGTCTACTTAGTCATTAGGTGAAAATTTTAACCATAAGCTATTTAGGATCATTCCTTAATAACAGAAAAAAGGAGTATTCTGTTTGATGAGTTGATTTCATTGTTCAATTTTAACTGTAATTTTTAGAATTTGAAGATGCTCATTCTCTTACCATTCATTTGTTCGTGTCACTTGCTAGGTAAGCATATTGTAATGGTTTCAAATTGTGATTAATATTGCTGTTATGGCAACTGCAATAACACATTCTCACCCCTCTTAAATTGTAACACGTAATCAAAATTGAGGACTTATTTCGCATTTTTGGTAGCTTTATTGACATTTCACTCT
>Ga0228711_1008582_pt1 | contig 14240 bp, 7 predicted proteins | sample MedpolnodulmetaG_2_FD_177996 | JGI IMG/M metagenome (GOLD analysis project Ga0228711, IMG submission 177996) | Root nodule microbial communities from Medicago polymorpha collected in Santa Monica, California, United States - brown nodules | ecosystem: Host-associated > Plants > Roots > Nodule...
AATTTACTCACAAAAACAAAATTTACAATATATTTACAAAACTGCCACCTTATTTATATTTCACACCTTTTTTTAATAAAATAGGTATAATACACATAATTCTTATGTCAATTTTGCACTAGTGATGTATTCCTCTTGAGTCGTGACACTTGGTTTATTGTACGAGTGACACTTACTTGCTGCATGTATTTCTTTTGACACCTGACTTGTTGCATATATTCTTCATAACTCGTGATGGGTAACACTTGACTTGTTGCATGTATTCATCTCTACACTTGGCTTGTTGCATGTATTCATGAGTCATGACACTTGATTTATTGCATGGGTAACACTTTGCTTGCTACATGTATTCCTCTTGACACGTGTCTAGTTGCATGTATTCCTCATGAGTCATGATAATTGATTTATTATTGCATGGGTACACTTCACTTGTTGCATGCATTACTCTTGACATTTGCGATGATTTTAGGCGCACAAGTGTATAAATAGCAGGGTCTTTTTTAGAAGGATAAAGAAGGGTAGGATTGTCATTGTCATTTTAAGAAGTCTACATTTTGGTGCCTAAGCAAGGGCATTTCAGTAACATGGGTTAGGGTTTTGCTAGGGTTTATGGGTAGGATTTTCTTTCTTTTTATATATAAGAGAAGATGTTAAAACTCTTTCAAATGAAAAGGTGAACACTTGCTAACTTAGACCTTCATGTTTTTAGGTTGGTCTAAGTTATCAAACCCATATTTATACACAACAACAATAACTTAGTCTTATTCCATTAATTTAAGTAGGATCGACCCAGGGCCGTTCTTATGAATCTAGAGGCTCAACTCTATAAGCAAAACGAGGCCCGTAAAAAAATGAAAATGTATTTTTTTAATAGAGCAATCTCCTATTAAATTTAAATTAGCAACATATATCAATTATACACTAAAATATGAATAAATAATATGCACCATATTGTTCAACATTCAACAAAATTAGCAATTATACGCTATCAAGTTCATACTAATTCTATGATTATTAGCATCACTAAATTAACGAAATAAAAAAATTAGTCAATCTTTATCAAACATGGTTACTGACCTATGTGATTATATGAAATTTAGCTAATCTCTATCAAATATGGTCACAAAAATCAGTCAATCTCTATCATTATAAAAAAAACTAGTCAATCTCTATCAAAATCTATTAGCAATTTCATGAAGCTATACACTGAATTTTTTTTCGTGAATGGAAGTAAAAAAATTAATGAAAGAGAGGTAAAATTTACCTAATGGTGTAATTTCGGAAAGGAGAAAAGGAATATTTTATGCAGAAAAGGAGATGATTGTTGTGATTCTTTGAAATAACTTTTTGAATTGACCGATTAAGTTATAATCACAAATTGGGGGTGGTTTGATGATATTGGCAACATCAGATTCGGAGGAAACGGTGTGTGAGATGGAGGTCGGTGGTCGGAATCGGATGAGAGATGGCGGTCGCCGGTCGGAGGTGGAGGGAACAGTTAAGTTGTTGTTGTTGAGAGAAGAAGAAGTCGCAAGTATACCATATACGCAAGAAGATAGAAGCTGGATGGAACGTGAATCATAATCAGATTAAAGGAATTTTTTTTTAGTGAGGGATAATATATACTGGGCTATAAATTTTAATCAGAATAAAGGATTTTTTTTTAGTGAGGGATGATATTGATACTGACTCTATTTTTTTTTAGTCCCATGCCTTTTGGAGGCCCAACTCGATTGAGCTGTTTGCCCCTCCCTAGAGTTGGGCCTGGGTCGACCCCTATATATATTAATTTAATTAGTTTGCCCCACGACAAGATAAACATATACATATAAGAACATATCGATACTGTAGTTTCATTTTGGTGTCATTGACATACATCAATTTATTCTAGCTAGTTAATCATGATCGCGAATGGTTTAATTTCTTGGCAATGAGTATAATAGTTTTTGTTACATCCACAGAAGTTACAATTAAAATTGGTTTTAAAATTTTGTACGATATTCACATAGCCAGTCGTTGTTCAAATTGACCGTCCACACTCATCACAATAGTATCACTTCGAAGCATATACAATTCAATTTTTTTTGAAGAAGCTAAATTAACCCATCCAAATTGACACTAGAGGAAATCGAACCTAAGACTTTGAGGAGGAGCACACTCACAAGTCCCATATATAGTTCAAACTTACCAGAAAAGACTTTGTTCCCACATTCTCAAGGTCGCATATGAGTGAACATTCAATTTAGTCTCCAATTTTTTTTTCTTGATCCAATTATGTCTCTGACAAAAAATAGACTCAAACTAGTGTTTGACCAATTTATCATTCGTATAAAAAAGTTAGAGACTAATGTAAATTTAGTTTTTGTTGGGACTAAATGGGTCGAAATAAAATTATGTGGGATCAAATTTAATCGTCATTTTAAACATAAATATGAAAGGAATTGACTATTTGAGAAAGCATATAATTATAAATCTCATTTTAAATATTTTTTTTAAAGAAGTCTCATTTGGGATATATCACGGACGAAGCCCGAAATTAAGTTTAGGGGGGACCACACTTAAAAGTAAAGTTTAATAAAGAAAAAATAAATTTTAAATTTTACAGAACTTTATAAAAAAAATTAACATTTTCTTCTAATAATCGTCTAAGAAAACATTTTCGTCTAATAAATTAATCTTCATGTTTGTTTTATATTTTGTTTAGTTAAAAGGCTTTTTGTGGGGGCATTTACCATGGTCTTTTGACAGACAAACAACATGGAAATTATCAAGTCATTGTACAAAGAGTTGGTCATTAAAATGATTGATGATGATGCAAAATTTTTAGGTTTTTTCATCATTTATTGTCTCAAATTAATGTGTTATTATGTCCTCCCTCGTTTTATTTTTGCCGTCAACATGTTTCTCTTTAATTTAATTAAGGGTTTTTCTATCATGTGCAAATTTGCACATGTTAAGAAGTTTAAAGTAGTAACTTTGACTTGGAACTTGTGTTTTTTATATTAAGTAACTTTTAATCAATAATTGTTGATTTTCAATGAAAAGATACTACTTTTAGTTACTTTAACATGTGCAATATTGCACATGTTAGACAAACCCTTTAATTAAATGGCTAATCTTGCCAAGTATTATCCTAGGCAGTCTATTCCTTTAAAGATATTTAATTTAGTTTCCGAATTCCTGCCTTTGCTCATTATTAGGGATTAAGGTTGCATTTCTTTTCCTAAAAGTTTCTAATTTGCTCTGAACGTTTGTCTCCTTTTGTTCATATAAAAAGGTAGAAAATTAAATGTATAAGACGCAATATATTGAATAAAAAAGTTCAAGTATACAATATCTTATAAAGTTAATATATATATATATATATATATATATATATATATATATAGAGACAAAAACACAGAGCATACTACTATTAAAAATAAATTAAAAAATTTGAGGAACTGTGGCCTTTGATGGTCCCCATCTAGCTCCATCCCTAAATATACTCCGATCTTCAACTTGCTTGAGATAAAGGACGGTGTCGAGAGGTCCAACCTAAAAATATTGGCTTTGTTATTCTACGTAGTTTTTACGAACATATCATACTTTTTTGTTATTAATACTAGCGAAAATACAGACACTCATGTTCCCGTCTTTCCGCTCTTTTTATTGCGTTAATGTTTGAAAATTATTAACGGTTTTTTTATGAAATTTTGATATGGAGTAAAACTAAAAGTATAAATGTTTGTTGCTTTCAAGTTATAACAAACCGAACTAATCATGATTATTTATTTCAATGACACCAACAATATAACAAAAAAGTTATAATCTAAATTCTTTTGTTTAATAACACCAACAACGATCTTTATTATAGAAAAAATTGTTTAAGGGTATAATTGAAATAATGAACAAATAAGTATAAATATACTCAAATAGTTTGTTACACTTTTCAAATGATAAAGGAAAAACCCCATATATATATATATATATATATATATTCATATCGTGGTTGTTACATTTTTTTAATATTTAAATTTGTTTTATCTATTCGTTACATGTCTTATTTGTATTCTAAATTAAAGGCATTTTTGAAAACAGAAAAAGTCAGTCCAAAAAAACTAAAAGATGTTATTTATTTATATATAGTATAGATTATTACGTGACATGATATATGAGAAAATACCGCAGGCAAATTTTTTTAAATTTTTTTTTCTTTCAGGAAAGCTAAAGTAGTATTTTATAGAATCGAAAAAACTGCAATCAACACTGAAAGAAACTTAGGTCCACCAACTTGCAGGAATTTCACCACGTGCTCTAATTCGTACACATGCTTTTTGGCCCTACACCGTCACCTTTGCGTTTCGCACCCTATTGAGGTTCAGGATTACAATCTTGAATTATGAAGATTTGTGGTCGTTTGATTAAGATTTGACGGTTTAGATTTTATTATATTTATTGAATCTAAAATTAATCATAAAATTTGGAACGTTCGATCTTATTTAGACGACGATCATAGTGCACAAGTGCATGCATTTTTAACTACATGCAATCCAAATTTCCCATTGATATGCAAAGTGCGATCACTTTGTAAGCTTTTTCTAATCAACATGTTAGAAATTTCAAATTCTATCTTGAGCTACATCATCTCACTTGCACTACTAGTAGCTGTTCCCTTCTTAAATATAACATTTCATGTACGAGAGAAATTTAGTTTCTATTTTTTCTCTTAGTACTTATTATAGATTTAAAGAGTTGCAAAATAATTATGTGTATGTTAATAAAAAAAATGACTAACTCCCTGAAAAATATTTAAGAAATAACTAATACAATTAAAAATAAATTTTTTGACTAGTACAATTATATTAGTTTTTTGAAATGCGATATAAAGAAATCTGAAGAGAATTTTATGTAATGACGCGGTGATAGTATATTTGTAATAGAATTAACCACCTCTTATTACTCCCTCCGTCCCAAATTAAGTGAGTCATTTGCTTATTTCACGTATATTAAGAAAAATGTATAACTAAATGAGACAAAAAATATTTGTAATGCTCTTGTCAAGTATTGGTGCATTCACCATTATCATAAATGCAAAATGGAATATATTGAGTTGGAAGTGATTAAAGTAGTATTAATTAGAGTTATAATTGAAAAAAAAGTGCTACTAATATTGCATTAAAAGTGAAATGGATCAGTTATTTTGAGACAATATTCTTTTTACAAAAAGAGCACTTATTATAGGACAGAGGGAGTGATATTTATAGGAAAATGCTAACAAATGCTCTAGACACTTGTTAATTGTGTAATCAAGTGCCTTAACATGACCCATATTTATAAGTTGATTTGGGATTTTCGATTTCTACCGTAAAAAAAAAAAATCATTTCTATTTCTTAAAAAGGAAATGGTAACTTGTGCCCTTAAATACATAAGTTAATGAGTCAAATGTAATTTTTTTTGTTGAAAATCGTGATTAAATTTAATTTTTAACTTTTAATTAATTGAATGGGCAAATCTTAAAAGAATATTTCTATTTTTGAGTTGCTTAAATTAGCAAGACACCCTTCTTAAAAACATAAAGGCTTGCACTTAATGAGAAAAATAAACATAAATGAGATATTTGCGAGAGTCATTAAAAATCATACTACCTAACTATCATCTCATTTGTGACTTATCTATGATCCAAAAATAATGTCAACCCTTTAAAAATGAAGCTGTCAATGTCATGGAAAAATCATCACAATTACTATATAAAGCCAGTTAAAGCCACATCCACTCACTCATTCATATACCAACCATGAACACAAATATGTCTTGTTCCAATCCTACTAGCAGTATCAATGTCACCACAACTGATCGCAACCCTAATATCAATGTCACCACAACTGATCAAAACCCTAATAGTAGTAATGATAAGATGTATAGAGGGGTGAGGAAGAGAAAATGGGGCAAATGGGTGTCTGAAATTAGGCTTCCAAATAGTAGGGAGAGAATATGGTTAGGATCATTTGACACACAAGAGAAAGCAGCTAGAGCATTTGATGCAGCCCTTTATTGTCTACGTGGTCCTCATGCAAGTTTCAATTTCCCTAATACACCTCTTACCATCAATGTAGCTGTGAATCATGGTGTTTGTCACCAATCTCTTTCACCAGAAGAAATCCAAGAGATTGCTGCGAAATTTGCCAATGAGTCACCAATTGAGGGGACTCAAGAAGATCAACAAGTTCCTTCAGATCCTCTACAATCACAAAATGAAGCCAATTCCAATTCTTATTCATATCCTCTAGATAATGATATTGGTGATTTGAGGAGGATGGATTGGACATTTGAGGATATGTTTGAGGACATGAATGGGGTTGCTAATTGCTCTGATTTTTATGGGCTGCAAAATATGCAATACTCAACTCCACCTTTTGAAGAGGATAATGTGGACCAAATTGAATGTGAAGATACTTTTACTAATCATTCAACCCTTTGGAATTGGAACTTTTGATTCAAACGCATATATGATAAGAGAAAGACAAAATTTTGTGTATAAAAAAATACACCAACAATACCAAAAACACAAATTAGTGAAAGAAATTTAGAGAAGGGAAATGTAAAACTTTTCTCTAAATCTATTACTAATTTTTGTGTAAAAGATTTTATAAAGTGATTAAATGTTTTCCATAAATGATTTTTGCAGCGAATTTTTATTTTTCAGTAATGAAATAACTGGTTTTTATCCATCACAGTTATCTTTTTATCGTTTTGTTGGTGAGAAGTAGTGTACATCACCTCGACCATACTATAATACTCTAAAATAATATCAGTGAAAGTGCGCACGTTTTTATTTAGTTATAGCACTAGCTAGCTCAGGCCAAAACAAGAATGATTGGTACTTGCATTGCTAGCAACTATCTTGTATTGGATGTAGATCCTCTAAATTGTAAAGTGGAAAATTCCAGGATTGTTACTGTAATAAATTTACGAATTGTTACAATGTATCTACAATATTTATTTTTAATCTTTAAATTAATAATTGATATTATTCACTTTACACTTTAAAGTCTAAAGTGAGTTGTTCACTTTAGATGAGGCGATACACCTAATACCAAAAGTATTGCCCTTAATTAATTATACTTTCTTTTTGTAATACATTTATGCGATAATTACATATAATTTTTGCATGAATGCCTTGCTGTTGGAATCAAGAAACAAACATGAGAGAGGTGGCAGCCATAGGACGTTTTTAGAGCCACCACACCGGTAGTCACTTTCACCGACGGTGAGATATCATGGGAGGGATAGGGTTCAAGTCAATGCGACATATAGGGAGATAAGGTAGAACGGACTGTGGTTGGCTCAAGACGTCAGAAAGGATCGGGGGATCAAGGACAAGGAAGGTCAAGGGGAAGCTTACGACATGGAAGATTAGGGTTTGGTGGGAATTTTGTTCAAGGGAAAAGCATGTATTGGTAGATTGAAAGGTTATTATCTGTGGTTGTGTACTAAGTTTAACTATACCCCTTCATCTACCGCTTAACATTTATCTCTCTATCTCTCAATTCCTGTTTTAAACGAAGTTGTATGAAAAATGGTAACAATATAAATGTTGTATTATTTAAAGGACTAATTTTATGTTCACAAAAAAAAGGACTAATTTCATATAAAAAAATCTAAGGATGAAAATTCGTACAAAACATGTAACTTAAAGAACCATGTATTTGTCCATTTTTTTAAGGCAAAATAAACCATAACTTTTTTGCTAAGAAATAATTAAACCGTATTCACTTCCCCTCAAAAAGTTATGTTTTGAACAAGTAACCGATTGGAAGTTCATATTGCAAAAGGTATTGGATTTCGAAAGATCATAGCGGAATCAGACTGCAAGAAGGCAATAAATTAGGGTTATTTCATTATTGTCGTTTTGAGTTCTTGAAAAGGGAAAGCAACCAGAGAATTAGTCTTCTCCCGTTTAGAATTGTTCATTCTCATAAAAAAGTCGAACCGTGAGTTAACTCACATAGGTGTATTTTCATCGATTCACATAGGTGTATTTTTCAGCAAGAGTTAATTCACGTAACACGGTAATGAACAAAAACAAAAGGGAGAAGTGCAATTCTCAAGCAACCAAGCAGTTCATATGCTTGTTGGGCTAGGCCATGGTGAGAAGGATATGTATTGGCTTGGAAAATTGCTCTTTTAACTTCCAAAATTACTCTTCAACACCCCAAAAATACTTAAATGTCTCGCGTGGTAGTTAGCTGCCGCTTCCTCCCAACGTCAGTTAACTGCCGCTCACTAAATGAACCAACAGTAGTTAAATGTCGTTGTGTTCTAGTTTATTCCATAATAGCAACATCAGTTAAATATTCAAAAACTAAAATAGAAACATATCTCGCTGCATATTTCCACAAACCAATTTCTTCAACTTCAAGCAAACCATCATTGTTTTTTGAAGCATAGATGTCTGAGAACCCACATAGGCGTCGATTAGGAAAAGAGACCATGACCACCTAGTTCAATGTTAACGAGTGCTCTCGGGACACTCTTTAAGGATCTTAAAGGGTAATCCAATTGTGAAACATTTCTAAGAATACCTAGTTTAAATTTTGAACTAGGAATATCATCACTAATTATTACATCCGTCCCTAATTATAAGACCCTTTTGAGAATTTTTTGTCCCTTTTTTATAAGACATCTTTTCTATTTCCAACTACATTAATTATTTCTTACTTACATACCCTTATTTATTATACATCTTTTTTCTTCAATCAACAATAAATAACATGTTGAAAACATAAACTAATTCTCACTTTTAAAGGATAAAATTGTAAAAACAATAGTGATTACAAACAACTTTAATACAAATACTCCTTCCGTCCCTATGTGTTAATATTACCAAATTACATTTCTTAAGAAAAGTTGTTGGTGCAATTAATGTATCCATTTTATGTGTTAATATTACCAAATTATCATTTGTTTGTATGCGTAGTAAATTTGACTTTTCATATTTCAAGGCAAGTTAGTAGTACTCCCTCCGGTCCTATTTATAAGAGAAAGTTGGGTCAACAAAAGTTGATGTATTTGGTTCAAAATTTAGACTAGATACATCAACTTTTGTTGACCCAATTTTCTCTTATAAATAGGACCGGAGGGAGTATTAATTTGGGGTATGTTTATGAAAAATAATCATAAATGCATCTAGTAATTTAAAAATGCGTTTACATTTAGGGACAAAAATAAAGTCAAATGGGTGATTAGATACAGAGACGGAGGGAGTATAAACTTTCTTAATTCCCGTGTCTTTTAGCAAAGTTATAACTAAAAAGTGAAAATCTCACCTTGAGGTGTGGGTTGCTAAAATACACTTTCATGGGTGGCTTCTAGCAAAACCCATTAATAAAACAAGATGGCTTTTATTTACTTTTCACTTTTCACAAACACAACACAAGACAATTACACAGTACGGTAAATGAGAACAAGAGAAGAGCCACAAACAAACAACCGTGCGGTGACAACATGGTGACCTAACTGTTACAAGCTAGCAGCAAGCAACGTAATTAGATTCGATCTATGAAGTTCGGATACAAGATACGATACGGATATGATACTGCATTGATACGTCAATACGGAAAAATTTCAAAAATCAAGATACGAAACGGCTGTGATATGTTAATAAAAAAAATTATATAATTAAATGTACAATATAATTATAACCATTTTTTTAATATGCAAATATATTAACAAACACAAGAAACTAGTCATATGCTCGTAGCACATCAACATAAATATAAATAATATTGACGATTAAGAGAGTGATGATTAGTCAATTACATGCACAATATATCCCAAAAAGAGCACCATCAGTGCTATACTATATCCAAAAGGAACATTGTTAGTGATATACTGTATCGATCCAAAAAAGAAGCATTATATCCAAAAAATAAAATTAAAATTTAATCTTCGGATACTTTCATGATACGTATCGGGAAGTATCGGATAATTGTTTTTTTAAAAAATAAGATTTAATCTGCAGATACTCTCCTGATACGTATCGGGAAGTATTGGACAGGTATTAGTGTAGGGTACACAGGGGATACGGTACGTCATCCATTTTGAAGTATCCGGGCTTCACAGGATTCGATTGATCTTAATTCACACATGTTTGATCTCATAAATAGCTACTGTTAGTTTATATTTCTTTTGTTGTAACTTTTTTGGTACAATCCGTTATTTTATTATGGTTTTTTTGGGTACAATCTGTTGTTGCCGTATTTTTTTTGATATAAGCCGTTCATGTTGAATCAAGTGTATATTCTATGGAACATTTTATACAAGTAATAGTTATTTTGAATTTTTTTCCCTACTAAGTTAGATTAGCTAAAAAAAAACTTTATATGTGGCCACCTCATGAAAATATTTACAAGTGTACAAAACAACCAAAAAATCTTGTGAAAGAAAAAGAAGAAAGCCACATGTGACATTGTGGTTGGCCGATGTCACCAACCACTATGTCACCCAAATGCTACCCTTTTTGAAGGAGTTTCATCATTGTTGTTGGAAGAAGAACAAGAGCGTCGCAAACTAAATGAAGGAGTGGTGGATTCGTTTTCCAGCTATAATCGGAGTAAGTTTTACGGAGATAGTCGGCAATTTCTTCAGCGGTTGAGAATTTTGATTTGAAAGAATTGATTATGCGGAGAATTCAGATTTGTTTGGGAAAAAATGAAGGAGATTCAGGAGAAGAATATGCATTTGCAACGCCTCTTCCTTTTTTATTTCTTTCCTTTTCATTTTTAATTTTTTTCCTCTGATTTTTTAATTTATTTTTTATCTGTTTAATTTATAAAATGATTATATGGCTTTTTTTATTTTTTAATTTAGTAATTACACATGTGGCATGCCACACAGGCATTGACCGAGTCAAAATTGGACAAAAGGATTAATATTGCAAAGGGGCTAAAACATAGGGAATTAAATTTGTCATTTTTTTTCATAGGGGGCTAAAATCACAACTTTTTAAAACTTAGGGGCCCAAAAGTGCACTTTAGCCTACAAAATAATGTATACTTCGTATCGGTGATGTGTCTCTCAATTACTCTCTTATTTCGAATTTCTCTTATCTAATTTGCGGACGATACACTAATTTTGGGAGAAAAAAATTGGGGTAATATTAGAGCACTGAAGACAAATTTGATCATATTAAAAATCATATTTGGTTTAAAAGTTAATTTTCACAAGAGCTTGTTGGTTGGGATAAATGTATCGGAGTCTTGGTTGGTGGAAGCAACAAAGGTTTTAAATTGTAAAATCGGACATATCCCATTTGTTTATCTTGATATTCCTATTGGGGAAAACCGCGTCGGCTTTCTTTTTGGTAACCGGTGATTTTTTTTTGTAACCGGTGATTGATGACATTTGTAAAAAAATATCAGGTTGGAAGAGTAAAAACTTATCTATGGATGGTCGTTTTTTGCTTATCAAATACTTCATTTGTCCCAAATTGTAAGCAAAAAAAATAATTTCACACTTATCCTTGAAATAACTTTTATAGGAAGATGCAAAAATAATTTTAATTGGTTATTGGTTATTGAGAAAATTAAAGGGGGAGCAAATTAAATGTGGTTTGTATTTAATTTCCTTTTGGAAAAGATGATTTTTTTTAAATAACATAATTAAATATAATAAAAATTGGTTTTTTGCTTATAATTTGGGACAAAGGAAATGAGTTTTTTTTCTTATAATTTTGGACGGAGGGAGTATGTCTTGTCTTTTCTTCCGGTTTATTTTATTTCTATCAATAAATCCCTTTTTAAATCTTCTTATGGGGGCCGGGGAGAGTGAGGATGCTCGCAAAATTCATTGAATCAGTTGTGAAAAAGTGTGTTTGGATAGAGTCGGGAGGGTTAGGAGTTAGGAAAATTAATGAGTTTAATTTAGAGTTGTTGGGAAAGTGGTGTCGGGAGGGTTGTGGTTTAAAGTTATGGAGGCAGAGTATGGTGTTGAGGGTATTTCAGATTAGAAGAGGGGGGATATTGTCGTATGTGTGGTGGAAAGATATTTATGACATTTTTGAGGGGGTGGGAGGTGCTGGTTCTGATTGGTTCTCGGAGGGTGTGGGGCAAGAGTTGGTAATGGAGAGGGTACATCTTTTTCGAGAAACCCTAGGTTAGAGGGTGTAAGTTTGTTGTCAAGATTTAGACGTTTGTTTGAGTTATATGTTGATTCTAGTGTTTCGGCAGCCGATATGAGGCGGATGGGTTGGAGGGTCGATGGGCAAGGGTGGAGATGGAGAAGAAGATTGTTTGCTAGGGAGGAAAATCATTTGAGGGATTGTAGTCTGTTGTTCGGTAACAATTTTATACCAGAAAATGTAAGTGACAAATGGATTGAGAAGCTTGATCCCATTGATGGTTATTCTGTCAAAATGGTTTATAATATTCTACGTCATTTCGATCATCATGCTACCAACGTGCACTCAGACATTATTGGAATAAATATGAACCTTCTAAAGTCTCTGTTTGTGCTAGATAACTTATTAACAACATAATACCGACAAAGGATAATTTGGTCCTTTGAGAAGTGCTTCCAACTGGTTCTATGTTCTGTTCGGGATGTTGCTGTCAAGAGGAAATAATAAAACATCTTTTCTTAGAGTGTGACTTTTTCGGTAGTCTTTGGCATCTAGTTTTTTGTTGGCTCGGGATTTACACTGCTTAACTTGGTGATATTAGTTCTCACGTGATTCAGTTTGGTGACTCACATGTTTTCAAGAAGGAAATTCGTGGTTGTTGATCTGGTTGGCTTGCATTTGGCTTATTTGAAAAGAGCGAAATGCAAGAATTTTTAACAATAAACACTTTTCTCTTGAGCAATTGTTTGAATGTGTCAAGTTTCATTCTTTGTGGTGACTGAAGGCTCACAACCCAACTCAATTCGTTGATTTTCATTTGTGGTGGACGAATTCATCTCTTTGTATTGGTTTCAACACTATGGAATGGCAGTATTGCCCCATTTTTATTTTGTTTTGAACCTTGTTACTTTGTTTTTGCTCTTTTCCATTTGAAGCACATCTTGGTTTAAAAGGATTATTTTAATCTAAGTTCTTTTTGCCTCTTAAAAAAAAACTACTCTTTCTCTCTCTCTCTCTCACTCTATCTCTATCATAATTGTCTTAAAAGCTTTGACGATTGTGTTCTAATATTAAAAATTAGGTGCCAAATTTTAAGTATAGCATGTCAAACACAATTAATCTTGCTCAAAAAAACACAATTAATTTAAACATTCTCCGATACAAACACTATTAGTGTATTAATAATAACTGCCATATAACTAATAGTTAGTTAAGTTTGTTTTGAATTTTCCTATTAGTTAGTGAGATTACTTGCATAGCAAGCAAGTAACCCTTTGTGCTTATATAAGGCTTTCTAATTGCGAAACTCATAACTAATGAATAATATTCACATTATACAATTATTCTCTCTTTTCTCTTAACAACTTTCTGTTATTTTTATCTTGCTTAAAAATAGCTTATTTTCATAAGCACTTCTGCTGCTTAGAACACAGTGATTGTTCTAACAACACGTAATACTAATTGCTTGAATTAGTGTGAACAATTGAATGGAAGATGCAATTAGTAGCATACACACAGATACTACAACATGCTATCATATTTAATCGGAGCACAAATACACAAACAAACATAATCAGAACCAAATTCAAATATTGTGCAAACAGGAATCTTGTGCATAGAGACCAAAGACTAGCTAAAGACATGGGGAGCGAAGGTCATAAAAATATGCACTGATTTTCAACTGGTAGCTTCCCAAGTTTTAGGAAAAATTCTAGGTCAGAGAGGAGCACTTACATGAATACGTCGAATTGGTTCCAGCAAAAAAATAAAAGAGTTCGACTCTATTGAAATACAACATGTTCCCCACAAACATGACGCTGGTGATGACATCCTTTCAAAATTAGCTAGTACCTGAACGAAAAACGGCAACAAATCAATAATACAAGAAATCCTCACAAAAACCAAGCGTTGAGAGTGAAGTAAAGATAATGTTCATAACACATGCAACGGAATAAAGTTTGGATCCATTTTGCGCTTAAATTATAAAATTATAAATTAGATACTAAAAGTCTACCTTTGTATCAATTCTTGAAGCATGAAAAATACTTCAAAGATATGAAGACTCTACGTGTATCCACACCGAGACCAATTCTTACCCTCAACCTTTGAGTAGTGGAACAAGAAAAAAAAAAACTAGAG